>Ga0315278_10000028_pt1 | contig 130184 bp, 109 predicted proteins | sample YL17G06_0_MG_FD_203880 | JGI IMG/M metagenome (GOLD analysis project Ga0315278, IMG submission 203880) | Sediment microbial communities from Yellowstone Lake, YNP, Wyoming, USA - YL17G06_0 | ecosystem: Environmental > Aquatic > Freshwater > Lake > Sediment | place: USA: Wyoming | collected... | reverse complement strand
GAATGTTTCATGCGGAGTTCCCCAATTGAGGCCATAGCCCTGGACTGAAAATTTCCAGGTCGCGCCGTGCGAACTGTATACGTCAGATCGAACTGCTCGCACACGAGTCGTGTGAGTGTACTCGCGTATGAAACCTTCGTGGAAAGGGTACGTAAAGCGTTCGAGGCACAATTGGGACCACGTCGATTTGACTGGCCCCCAATCTTCGGACGGCGTTCTGGCTCAGAGTTCGCCGCATCGGCTTCCCTGGCTCGATGTACGCGGTCTTGATGCGCTCGGCCGCGAGCCAGTCCCGCAGCCGAAAAGTGTGATGCGCGACACACTTTCCGCAGCCGCACGATCACTTTGATCGGGCTTCCTTCCACCCGATGCAACCGCCGGATCCGACCCCCCCCCCCCCCGGCATCCACGCACAACACCCCTGCCGCTCCCGCCCAAGAGGCGGATCACAACCGGGGGTGCGTATTGCAAACCGGTTCACATCGGCTGGCAACCCGCTGCTCCAAACTCATCGAGCAGGATTATGCCCGCTTTGCGGGTTCTGGCCGTCCAAATGGTCGTTGATTCAACAGGCTTTCATGTGGACATTCCGAGTGGCTCCGATTCGACAATCGTATTCGCCTTCTGGGCAGGCGTTGCGGTCGCGGCGATGACGTTCATCACGCTGGCGGTGATCATCATCATGCGGCAGGTGATGCTGCGCCGGGAAAGGATCCACGCCAGGGCTGTCGCTTTCTGGAAAGCGATCATCATCGCCACGCCGGCCGATGGCGTCGGAAAAATACCGCCGTTGCGCAATCGCGACATGACGGGCTTTCTCGAAGTCTGGAACGAGGTGCACGAGCCATTGCGCGGCAGCACCACACCGCACCTGGCTCGGGTTGCCTGCGAAGTTGGGCTGGAGGAACGCCTCTACAATCGCCTGTCTGATGGCCGTTTTCATACCCGGCTGGTGGCCATCATCGCCATGGGACATGTCCAGAACGCCGCAAGCTTCGGACGGATAGAGAAGTTCATGGACGACCCGAATCCCATCGTTTCGTTGTGCGTCGCGCGCGCACTGATGCAAATCGACCCGGGCCAGGCAATCTCGATGTTCGTGCCGCGGATCGCGCGTCGCAGCGATTGGTCACCAGGAAGCATCGCGACCATCCTGAACGAGGCCGGCGCTGATCGGGTGACCAGGGAACTGTCCGAAGCCACGCTTCAGGCCAACGTCGACATGGCCCCGCGGCTGATCCGTTTCCTTGCCAGCGTAAGTCCGGAATCTGCAGCGCCGATCATCCGGAACATTCTACTGACGTCCCTGGACGGGCGATTGATATCGACTTGCCTGCAGGTCATGTCGAATCCGGAAGATCTGGCTTGCGTGCGTCCGCTGTTGGTACATCCACGCTGGCATGTGCGGATGCAGGCAGCGGTCACTCTCGGCCGACTCGGGGTTCCGGGCGACGAGCAGTTCCTTGTCTCAATTCTGTCGGACAAGCAATGGTGGGTCCGCTATCGCGCCGCCCAGGCCTTGATGAAGTTGGGATTTGTCAACACCGATGGCATGCACCGCATTCTGAAGTCACAGACTGACGAATACGCGCGCGACATCATCAAACATGTACTTGCTGAAGAGGCAATGATCAAACATGTAGTTGCTGCAGAGGCGACGGCGGCGGCATGACCTACGTCACTGCAATGATTGCTTTTCTGCAGGGCGTCCCATGGATTGACCTGATCCTGTCGCTGCAGTGGCTGTTTCTCGGCTACTTTATCTGCATCAACACGGCCTATCTGACGCTCAACTACATTTCGGTTTTCAGCATCGTTGGCTACATGCGCGATCATCGCGCCGATTATCTGCCGACAAACCTGGCGTCCTATCAGCCCCCAGTCAGCATCCTGATCCCGGCCTACAACGAGGAAGGCTCGATTGTTTCGTCCGTCCATTCCTTGCTTGGGTTGGAATATCCGGAGTTCGAGATCGTGGTGATCAACGACGGCTCGACGGACAATACGCTCGGCGAGGTCATCGCTGCGTTCGGAATGGTCGAGTTTCCGGAAGCTTATCGTCGGCGTATTGAAACCATGCCGGTCAAGAAGATCTACGCCTCATCGCGCTACCCGCGCGTACGGCTGATCGACAAGGACAATGGCGGCAAGGCAGACACTTTGAACGCCGGAATCAACTGCGCCCGTTATCCCCTGTTTTGCTCGATCGACGCCGATTGCATTCTGCAACCAGACAGTCTGGGCCGGGTGGTGCGACCGTTCCTGGAGGATCCCACGATGGTTGCGGTGGGTGGAGTCGTCCGCGTCCTGAACGGCTGCGCCGTCCGCAATGGCCTCCTGGAGAAGGTTGAACTGCCGCAGAACTACCTGGCCAGGTTTCAGCTCGTCGAATACCTTCGCGCTTTCCTGTTTGGACGCCTGGGTTGGTCGCCCCTCAACGCACTGTTGATCATTTCCGGCGCGTTTGGTGTGTTCAAGAAGGAACGCGTGATCGCTATCGGCGGCTATCGCAGCAAGACAGTGGGCGAAGACATGGACCTGGTGGTGCGGCTGCATCGAAACCTGCGCCAGGAAAAGCGCCCGTATCGAATCTCCTTCGTGCCGGACCCAATCTGCTGGACCGAGGTGCCCACTGACCTCAAATCGCTGAAGGCACAACGCATGCGCTGGCAGCGCGGACTGGCTGAAAGTCTGGCGCCAAATGTCGGAGCCCTGTTCGATCGTCGCGGTGGCGCTGTGAGCTGGCTGGCCTTGCCGTTCATGTTCACGTTCGAACTGCTTGGTCCGGTGATCGAGGTACTCGGCTACGCCATCATCATCCCGCTGTGGCTGTTGGGCCTGATCCCGTTGCAATCGTTCCTCGTGTTCTTGTTCCTGTCGATTGGTCTGGGCGTGTTGCTGTCGACCAACGCCCTGTTCCTCGAGGAACTGTCGTTCCAGATGTATCCGCGTCTTGGGCAGCAAGTCAAGTTGTTCGGCATCGCGATACTGGAAAACTTTGGCTACCGGCAGATCACCTCGGTCTGGCGCTTCAAGGCGGTTCTCTACTGGCTGTTCTCGTTTTCGAAAAAGAGCCGCTGGGGTGAAATTGCCCGCGACGGATCGTGGCAGCGCTATTCCGGCCCACCCGAAGCGGACGCCCCGGGCCGCCCGGATGTGCCGACTGTGCCGTAGATTCACCGTCCGTCAACCACGAGCACCACTTGAAACCGTTGATCCTCTGGCTGGTAAACATCGCGTTGGCTGCAGTGGCAGGGACCGCAGCGGCGCAGACTGATTTTGGCGCAGCGCCCGCAAATCCATCCGCCGCCGGAGTCGCCGCGAGCCCAGCCACTTACGACCAGCAATACCAGGCGGCACGCGTCCTGGCCAATTCCGGGCAGCGGGAGGAAGCCATCCAGGCCTTCTCCGACCTGCTCGTCCGCTCGCCTGGAAATTCCGATGTGCTGCTCGGCCGGGGGCAGGTCTACGCGCGAATGGGTCGCTGGCCCGAGGCTGAAGCCGACTTGCTGGCTGTCACCGCTGCGTCACCAGGCTACGCCGACGCCTGGTCAGCACTCGGCGATATGTACATGTGGAGCGACCGGCCCAGGCTGGCAATCGATGCCTTCGGTCGTTGGGTCGAGTTGCAACCGACTGATCCGGCACCGCACATTGCCCGTGGGCGTGCGTATCGCGCGGCGGGCGAATACCCGTCTGCCCGGGTGGACTTTGATGCCGCTCTCGCCCTCGGGGCCGATGCCGGGCAAATTGAGAGCTACCGGCTCTCCCTCATGCCGCGCGTGCACAATCCTGAAGCAGCGGTTCCGGCGGGTTTCCTGTGGTCTGCCACACTCGGCGCCAGTTGGACTGGGTTCAGTCAGTCCAGACAGGACTGGAGCGACGACATCCTGTCGGTGCGGCGCCATTTCGAGCGCGGGTCGCTAGCACTGGAGTCGGTGGATGCCCGGCGTTTTGGCGGCAGTGACCACGCTTGGGCGCTCGACGGCTATCTCGACCTCTGGAGCCGCGGCTACGTAAATCTCAGGTACCAGCAAGCGCCAGACGCAACGCTGTACCCCGTCCGGTCCTATTACGGCGAACTTTTCCAGGGCGCAGGCCGGGGCTGGGAACTGTCCGGCAGCTACGCTCGTCTCGACTTCAGTAACTCGAACGTCGATATTTACGGCATCGGCGTCGGCAAATATGTAGGCAACTACTACATTCGTCTGCGCCATCTGTATGCCCCTGGAAACGGATCGCACAGCAACAGCAATCGATTGCTGGTGCGCTACTACTACGCCGGGGATGGCGACAACTATGTCGAGGTCAACGCCGGTGCTGGTAGCAGCAATTCCGACATCCCCGGCAACCCAGGCGCAGGCACGCAGACAAACACGGCAGCGGTCGGTGTGGCATTTGTGAAGTACCCGACTCCCCGCTGGGGCTTCAAGATCGGCGCCGACTACGGCCGTGAATCGAACTCCCTGACCGGCCGCGGCATCTTCGGGTCTCTGTACCTGCGCTGGTGATCGGCGAGGCGCCCAGACCTGCCATGCCAAGCGGTGATCCAGAGTCGTTTCCCGATCGGCCGGCAGGCCTTGGCGGCGCCGCAGCCCGGTTTCTGGATTGCCTGCCGGCCCTGGTGCTCGCGCTGCTGTGCCTGAGGACCGCCGAATTAATTGCCGGCATCCAGACGGGCTCCGGACTGACGGAAGCTGCCCCGACGGCGGCAACCGCCATCGGCCTGGATCTTGTCAGCCTGGCCCGATACCTGCCTGGTCTTTTCCTCTGTTCGTTGCCATTCTTTCTCATCCGGTCGCGGCGGGGCAGCTTCTATGCCATCGGGCTGGCCTGGTCGCTGCTGGTTCTGGTCCAGGCCGCGCTGGTCCAGTATTTCCTGACCGCGCGTGTCCCCCTCGGCTCGGATCTGTTTGCCTATTCGTGGCGCGATATCCAGACGACGGTTGCGGGTAGCGCAAGCCTGGACGCGGCGCTCGCCATTGGCCTGGCACTGGGTCTGATCGGCTTGTGGTCGGCGCTGGCTCGACAAAGCCGACGCGTACGGCCGACCTTCTCGCCGCGGGCGGCTTTCGCGGTGCTGGGGCTGGGCCTCTTTGCACTGGTTGCTGCACCAAAACGTCCTGGCGACGCGGGCTCTGAAACCGAGGACACCCGCAACCTGACGCTAACCAAGGCCGCGTACTTTTTCGACGATAGCCTTGCCTACCTGATGCCAGCCCCACCGGGCGCATCGCCCGCCCCGGTCGCGTTTGCCGCCCAACCGCCGGTCGATAGCGCGGGATCGGGCTTCCGCTACCTGGATCCGAAGCACCCGTTCCTGCACTCCGAACAAACACCCGACGCCCTGGGATCCTATTTCAGGATTCGCCCGGGCCAGCCGCCCAACCTGGTGTTTCTGATCGTCGAAGGTTTGGGTCGGTCGTTTTCCGGCCCTGATGCCAGCCTCGGCAGCTTCACCCCGCAACTGGACCGCCTCGCCGGCGAGAGCCTGTACTGGGAGAACTTCCTGGCCGTGCAGGGCCGGACCTTCGCGGTGCTGTCCTCGGTCCTTGCCTCCCTGCCCTTCGGCGACAACGGTTTCGCCATGTTGGGCGAACGCATGCCCACCCATGCCTCGCTGCTCAGCGTGCTCAAACGGCAGGGGTACCACCTGAAGTTCTACTGCGGAACCGACCCGGATTTCGATAACGAACGCATCTTCCTGCGGCGGCAAGGCACGGACGTGCTGGTCGGAAAGGACGACTTCGGACTTCCATACGTGCGCGCCAACCACTGGGGTTACGCCGATGGCGCGCTGTTGACCCGGGTGCTGGCGGCCGAGACCGGGGACGAGCGACAGCCCTTCGTCTCGGTGATCCAGACGATGACAATGCATGCGCCGTACACCTTTCCAGGTCAGCCGCAGTTCGACGCCCGCTTTGAGCAGCGTCTGGACCAGCTTGGCGTGGCGCAGGATCGGAAGGATGCCTATCGCGCCTACCGAAACATCTATAGCTCGATCCTTTACACCGACGATGCCCTGGGCCGTTTCTTCGAGGAAGCGAAGAAAAGCCGCGCCTACCAGAACACGGTGTTCATCGTAACTGGCGACCACCGGTTGCCCGAGATCCCGCTGACCACCCGCATCGATCGCTACCATGTGCCATTGATCATCTTCTCACCGCTGCTCAAGGCGCCGGCACGGATCAAGTCAGTGTCCTCGCATTTTGACCTCACGCCGTCGCTGCTGGCTTTCCTATCGCATAACTATGGCGTCAAGACACCGTCGGCAGTGACCTGGCTAGGCTCGGGTCTGGACATGAATCCGTCGTTCCGCAATGTCCATGCTTTCCCCCTCAAGCAGACCAAGACCAATCTGGTCGACTATGTTTCCGGAACCTGGTTCCTCAACCAGGACACGCTCTATGCGATGAGCGATGGCATGGACATCGAACCCGCCCACGACGCCGTCGCGCAAGTTCGGGTGCAGGCCCAGTTCGCGGCATTTCGCGCTGCCAACGATCAGTTCGCACGCAGCCTGGCTCTTGTTCCCGAGGACGTTGACGGTCACCTGGCTGCCTATCGTGACGAAGAACGCGCGCTGGTGACCCTGGCGGCGGCCAGCAACGCTGCCACGCCTGCGGTCCGCGAAGTCAGCGCGCCGAACGACGCGCAATCCGGGCACCTGACCATCGAAGTCGTATTCGCCAACACCGGTCCAGCGGCAACCGATACCTTCGTCCCACTGGTGGTCTTGCTGACCGAAGACGGCCGCGAAGTGACGGAATCCTATGGCTCGCCGCAACGACTGGCCGCCGGGGAAACTCTCTCGCTGCAACTTCCGGTAAAGTCGCTGGGAGTGCCTCGGGGCCGTTACTTCCTGTCGGTGCTACCGTCGAACCCGGAAACCGGCAAGAACATGGGCGTCGGACGCTACCGGATTCCAATCCGTTTCAGCGGTTGACCCATCGTTCGGCTGTCATGCGCTCATAAATGCAGCTGTGAAGAAACGAATACTGACCGCAATGGGATTGCTGATGTGGTGCGGCATCACTTTCGCGACCCCGGCGGAACGGGCGGTCTGGACATGGGAGAAAGATTCGTACGCGATGGTGGAGGATGTCGCCACTGCCGACGATGCCGTGGCCTTCCTCCGCTCGAAGAAGATCCGGACAGTCTATCTGTACGCCGATGCATTTCAGGGTCGCAACCTGATCGAGAGCCGGCCGGAACTGTACCGACAGCTCGTTCGCCGCCTGCATCGAGAAGGTCTGCATGCCTACGCGCTGCTGGGGTCGGCGTATCTGAACACCGAGGAGTACGTCCTGCCGGAGCGACGACAGGCTGCGTTGGCGATGTTCCAGCGGGTGCTTTCTTACAATACCCTGGTCGACCCGGACGAGCGATTCGACGGTGTGAACCTCGACATCGAACCGCATATCCTGGCTCAGTGGTCCGAGCGGAAAAACCAGTTACTGCTGCAGTTCCTCGATCTGGGCCAGGCCTTCATGCAACTGAAGAAAACGTCGGGCCAGGCATTGCTTGTCGGCCCGGCCATTCCGTTTTGGCTCGACGGCATCGAGCTCGAATGGAATGGCAGGAAAAAGCCGGTCAGCGAGCACGTGATCGACATCTATGATTATGTTGCGCTGATGGACTACCGTGACCATGCCGCTGGCGACGACGGCCTTATCTCCCACGCAAAGGACGAGATCGCGTACGCCGGGCGACACAGGCGAAAGGTGGTCATCGGCGTGGAGGTGACGCCCAATGAACTCCTGAAGGTGTCGTTCAATCACCTGACCGAGCCGGACATGGAGCACGAGTTGACGCTCACCGTAAAGGCGTTCCAGGGAGAAGAGGCTTTCGCGGGCTTCGCCATCCACCACTATCGCGGTTACCGCGTCTGGCTCGAGCGCGAACGCTCCAGGGATTGACCTCATGCACGCAGATGCAACGGAGCCGTTCGCTGACCCGCATGCCATGGCCAGACACGGATGTCGGCGGTCCTCGCACACCTCAGTGAGCCCACCACCCCACCGCCGCTGCGCGAAGGAAGATCAATGCGATTGAAAGCTCTCCTTACCCTCGCCCTCCTCGGGGCATCCGCACTCGCGCACGCCGACCCCGCGCTTCAAGCCCTTCTCGAGCAAACTCTCGCCGCGGCGCGCGATAAGGACCACCTCCCCGCCGTCGCCGTGCTGATCCAGATCGACGGCAAGATCGCAGCCGAAGCGGCGCTTGGCGTTCGTGCGCTGGGTCACCCCGAGCCCGTCACCATCGGCGATCGCTGGCACAGCGGCTCCGACACCAAGGCGTTCACATCCACGATGATCGCGCGCCTGGTCGAGCAGCGCGTGATGAACTTTGACGACACGCTCGCGGCCTCGTTCCCCGCCTTCGCGAAAGACATGAACCAGGCCTGCCGCAGCATCACGGTCACACAATTGCTCAGTCACACGGCGGGGCTGCCGCCGCTGACCGACGACAAGAACCTGCCGCCGTTCCTGGCTGTGATCAAATCGGCCGACGGCGTGAAGGCGCAGCGCACCACCATCGCGCGCAATTACCTCACTATGCCGCCCGCTTCCAAAGCCGGCGAATTCGAATATTCCGATCTCCGCTTCATCATCGCGGACGCCATCGCCGAGGCGCACCGGCAAGACGTGGGAAGATCTCATCCGCGAACAGATCTTCGCGCCGCTCGACATCACGAATGCGGGCTTCGGTGCGCCGGGCAGTTCGGGCAAGTTTGACCAGCCGTATGGCCACCAGGAAACGGTGAGCAAACTGACCCCACTCGATCCCGCGGACACCGAAGGTGGCAATCCACCGGCTCTCGGCGCCGCGGGCACGATCAACATCGCGCTCAAGGATTGGATGCTCTTCGCGCAAGATCAGCTCGACGGCACGCACGGCCGCGGCAAACTGCCGAAAGCGGAAACCTGTCGCAGGCTGCACACGCCGGTGACGGGGAACTATGCGCTCGGCTGGGGCGCAAAACTCGAGCCGGACGGCATGCCACAAGATACTCAGGCCCGGCAATCATGTCGGAAAAGTCAGCCAATTCTGGGGCGTCCTCACCATGGGCTCGACGGCGCCCCCGACGCAAGATAAGCAACGCGCGTGCCGCGCAACGGTCGCGCGGATCAAGTAGGCTCTGCTGTTGAATTGATGGAGTGGAGCCACCTTCCTTGCGTTTGCTGCTTGCGCCGAAGGCCATATTCGAACAGACGATCGCACTGATCAACTCGGGTGATCTCGTTGCGGCCGAGACCCGATGCCGGTCGGCGCTCGACGACTACCCGCGCGACGTCAATATGCAGGCGCTGCTGGGCGCATTGCTGATCAAGCTGGACCGGGCGGCCGAGGCCGAATCGAAATTGCTGCAAGTGATCGCCGAAGCGCCGACCTTTGCGAAGCCGCAAGAGGATCTCGGCCATCTGCTGGTGAAGCAGAATCGCGCACTCGAAGCCCTGCCCCACCTGGAGCGCGCCACGCATCTCGACCCGAAGCTCGAGAACGCCTGGTTTACGCTCGGGCGAGCGCTTGCGATGCTGGGTCGCGGCGCCGAGGCGGACCAGGCATTCGAGCGGTGTTTCGCGCTGTCCCCCGAGCGACGCCTGATGGCGTTGGCCGCGGAGCATCAGAAGGAAGGCCGCCTCGACGAAGCCGAGCACCTGTACCGCCGCATCCTTCGTCACAACCCGCGTAATGTCGATGCGATGCGCCTGCTCGCGTTGATCGCCCTGAAGGCGGGGCGCGACGGCGAGGCAGAGGGCCTGCTGGAAAGGGCGATCTCCCTGGCGCCGGACTTCCTGCTGGCAATCCTCGACCTCGGGCGACTGCGCAAGGAACAGGATCGCTATGGCGAGGCCCTGCAATGCTTCGATCAGGCCATTGCACTCGACCCGGCCAATCCGCAGGCGCATTACCTGCGCGGCTCGACGCTGGCACCTGGATCGTTCACGCACGAAGCGATCGAGGCATACGAGCAATGCCTGAAGCTCCGGCCTGCGCATGTCGGTGCCCTGATCGGCATCGGCCATGTCCTCAAGGCGGTCGGCCGCTACGACGAGGCCGTGGCTTCCTACAACGAGTGCATCCGACAGTTGCCTGATTTCGGCGAGACCTACTGGAGTCTCGCGAACCTGAAGACCTATCGGTTTGACGACGCTACCGTTGCCGAAATGGAGCGTCGCGTCAACGGCGCGGGACTCACTGTACAGTCCGAGGTCAATTTCCTGTTCGCACTCGGTAAGGCTTATGAGGATCGTGGCGACTTCGATCGCGCCTGGAGTTTCTACAGCTCAGGCAACGCGAAGCAACGCACGGAAGTCATCTACGATCCGGTGCAGACCGAGACCATGAACGATCGCCTGGTCCAGGTGTTTTCCGCCGATTTCCTGCAAACCCATCGCGCTGCCGGACTGGCCGATCCGGCACCGATCTTCATCGTGGGCCTGCCGCGCTCGGGCTCGACGCTGCTCGAGCAGATACTCGCGAGTCACAGCCAGGTCGAAGGGACGAGTGAGCTACCTTATCTCAGCCGCGTCGCCACCTGGCTGAACCGCAATCGGGCCGATGGCATCAACTATCCCGAAGCCGTGCGAGAACTCCAGCCGCAGAACTTTCAGTCGCTGGGCCAGGACTATCTGGCCTACGCACAAATGCACCGCCGCTCGGGCGCACCACGATTCATCGACAAGAACCCGAATAACTTTCCCAACATCGGATTCCTGTCGATGATCCTGCCGAATGCCAGGATCATCGACGCCAGGCGCCACCCGCTCGACGCGTGCCTCAGTTGCTATCGACAGCTTTTTGCGAAGGGCCAGGCCTTCACCTATGACCTGACGGAGATCGGCGAATATTACCTGCAGTACCAGCGGATGATGGACCACTGGGCCGAAGTGCTGCCGGGGAAGGTGCTGACCGTGCAGTACGAAGAAGTCGTTGCGGACTTCGAGCCGCAGGTGCGGCGCCTGCTCGAATTCTGCGGATTGCCGTGGGAGGACGCTTGCCTGCGGTTTTACGAGAGCAACCGGCCGGTGCGCACGCCGAGTTCAGAACAGGTGCGCCAGCCGATCTATGACCGCTCAGTCGGCCACTGGCAGAACTATGCCGCTCACCTCGACGAACTCATCACAGTCATTGAACCGATCCGCGAGCGGTATCGCCATTACGAACCGCCGGCGGAAGGTAGTCGAATATGAAATTTATCCGGTCCACAGTGCCCTTGTTCATGACGCTGTGGACCTTCTGGTTGTTGATTTCATAGGCCTGGCCGACCTCGAACTGGAATGGCCGGCCATCGATCATGAAGCGGACCCGGGGGTTCGTGATGATCGGCACGTGAATGCGGTGACCGGCACCGAACGACGGATGGGAGTCCCGGTGCGGCAGTATCCGGCCGCCCGCCAGCAGCTTCGCCGCCATTGCGCGGATGATCGTGCCGCCGGGCGGGTACCAGTTGCGAATGATCTGGTGCATCAGCGGGACGGCGGTCTCGGCGAGCCGATCCCAGCCCGGCTGCTTGCTGACTTCAAGGGCAGGCCAGTCCGAAACCTCCGCGAACAACAGCACGATCGAGCGGGTTTGTTCGTGGACTTCATAGTCATTCTGCCGCTGCACGTTCTCGTTCCAGGCCGCATCGTCCTGGGCCAGGATCGCCGCCGCCAGCGACTCCATGTCCACTTTTCCGAAACTGCGGATCGGCGCCCCGATGTCCATGCAGCAGAGCCTATAGGCAGCTAGCGGTCGCCCGCAACCTGCCAGCCAAACGGCCAGACTTCGAGGCCGTGAATGGCATTGCGGACATCGTGGGTGAGAGTCGCCATCCTCGCCTTCGCACCGGGTCGCAGATCATGCAGCGTGATCGTCGACGGCGAGGAGCCGGCGGCGATGGTCTCGTCGTCGATTGCGCACAAGCCGCGCGCAAACGCCTGGCGCGCGATCCGGGTGTCGTCCGGATTGACATGCGTGAGGCTCCCGGCCGGGAAATGCGGCACCTGGAACACACGCTCGCCATCGCGGGAAGCGTATCTGACGACATCCGCCTCGGTGTCATTGAACAGCACGCCATCCCGAAACGGACGCGCGTTGTGGGCACCGATGGGAATCGTGACCCAGCGGCGCAGCTCACGACCATTGAACAGCAGGATTCCGGCCGTCCGGAGACCGCTGATGTGCATGCCACCCGGCGCACAGTAGACATTGTTCAGATGCAGGGTGTTGGACGGCGCAGGACCGTCGTCAAACTCCGGGTCGAAGGGTGTGCCGACGAATCCGTCGCCCAGGGCGGCCACCTGCAGTCCCCAGGAAAATCCCTTCCTGTCCAGGTCGAAGCCGAGGATCGAATCGAAGCCGGTAGATGCCAAAAAGAGAGTGCGTTCATGCCGGCAGACTTCATGGCAGTGCCTCAGATAGCGGTTGCGCCACGATCCGATCAGCTTGAAGTCCGGCGTGTAGGCGAACAGTTCGTCGCTGGCAGCGATGTAAATGGTTTCGCCGTCGAATGCGATGCCACGCAGCCCGCGATCCCAGCCGCGGCCCTGCCAGTCGATGTCCATTGCGTTCCAGTCGAGGACCTGGGTCGCGCGATCACGGTCGAAATCCACGAGGTACACGCCGCCGTGGCTCTCCCCCTGGCGGCTGCCGCGCACGACCGAGGTTGCGACGAGGATGGTCAGGACGCGGTCAGAATTCGTATCGGAACTGCAGGCCGATGGTAAGCGGCTGGTTGACCGACAGCCGCGGTACCGCCCAGCGGTTGCTGAAGAACAGCTCGGCCCGCTCGTCCCAGACATTGTCGACGAAGATCGACCCGCTCCAGTTCTCGCCCTCCAGCCCGAACCGGAAGTCGCCGGTCTGATAGGCATCCTGTATCTGCACGCCTCCGGTCGCGACGACAGCCTCGATGCCCTCGAGATTGTTGACCGACTCGCCCTGGTATGCGTAATCGAATCGCGCAAACGGCTGCGCGTTCAACAACCGGCCGGGCGAGCGGTACTCGATGCCGAGCGTGGCGGTCCAGTCTGGCGTCAGCGGCAGGCGTGCGCCTTTGGTGACGATGAATGGCGGCAGTCCCGGGTCCTCGAAGGAAATAGAAGCCGCATCGGCGACTTCCGCGTTGTTGTACGAGAACGAGCCATCCAGCTGCCACCGTTCGCTGAAGTTGACGGCAAACTCAGCCTCGACGCCCCGGATGTCGGCACTCGGCAGGTTCACGAATCCGAGCTGAAAAACGCCCTCCTGCGGATCTTCGATCTGCACGGCGAAATCGCTCCACTTCATGTAGTAGGCCGAGACATTGAGCCGCACGCGATTGTCCAGCCACTCTGTCTTCGCGCCGATTTCGTAGTTCTGCAACTCGTCTGAATTGTATGTGCGGGGAAGAACCGAATTCGGCCTCAACGGATTGCTGCCGCCGACGCGGAATCCCTCGGAATAAGTCGCGTAGACCATGCGATCGTCGTCGATGCGATAAGTGAAGTTCAGCTTTGCGACTGTACCGTTTTCGCTCGAATCTTCATTGCTATTCTGCAATGAGTCTCCGCTGAAACCCGCCGGTGCCTCCTGGTGCAGGGCGAACTTGGTGTCGTAATCGAACCAGCGCCCGCCGGCCGTGATCGTGAAATTTTCCGTCACGTCAAAGCTGACTTCACCGAACACGGCCTTTTGATCGAGTTCCGTGTCGTAACGGCCGAGGAACCAGGTCTCGGTCGGCGCGAGTGGATTGTCGGCGTCGTAAGAGGGTTGCAAATTGCTGAAATAATAGAATGCCCCTGTGTCCTGGTAGCCGCGGATGTAGCTGTCGAATTCCGTGTGCCCCTTTTCCTGGCTGTAGAACACACCGGCCAGCCAGCCCCAGCGGCTTTCCGAGTCGCCCGGCGATTGCAGGCGCGCCTCAAGCGTCGTGATCTCGGTCTGCTCGTCGTTGGTCGCGAAACCCCTGGGGTCGCCGCCGAAATCGTATACGTTGTAATGGCAAATGGTCGTCGGATCGTCGTCGTGGCAAGCATCAGCATTGACGAAGCTCTGGTTGAAGCTGAACTCGTAATCCGTGGCATCCGCCTGGTAGTGGAAATCCCGGTCGAAATAGGACGCCGAGAAAATCGCATCGCCGAATGGCAGCGACGCATTGATCGTCAATGCGAGCTGGTACCACTTGTCGTCGAGGCTTTCCTTCTCGAACCGGACCTGGGTCAGGTCGGCGCCATCGACACTGACGTCGCCATGCCCATCGGCGCTCAGGTCCTGGAATATGGCGCCGAAAGTTGCATTGACGTTTTCGGTGACGTCCCAGCGTAGTGCAGCCCGGCCGCCGCTGACCTCGCTCGAATTGACGTCCTTCTCGACCACGTTCGAATTGTCGAAGGTCGAAGGATCACCCCGACTGTCGGCGAGCACATTGTCGATGTACCCGGCGTCCTTGGCCGTGAATCCGACCAGGCGCAACGCGAGCCGGTCCCCGACCAATGGCACGTTGACCATCGCGCTGACGTCATATCCCGTATCGCCACTGTCAACTTGCGTGATCTGTGTGTCGACCCAGGCGTCGAAACCGGCCGTGTCCGGCTTGTTGGTGATGACACGCAGCGTGCCGGACTGGGAACTCGCGCCGTAAAGCGTGCCCTGCGGCCCGCGCAGGGCCTCGACCCGCTCGATGTCGATCAATCGCGGATCGGGGTTACGGCCGTTTAGTGTGATCGGCTGCTCGTCCAGGTACAGGGCGGACGACGACGCGGCACCGAATGCGATACCGGAACTCGCGACGCCGCGGAACACGATGGTCGTGCCGCCGGGTTCGAGCTGGCCGAGGGACAGGCCCGGCACCATCTTCGCGAGATCGTCCATCTGCTGCAGGCCGCGCATCGCAATCGCCTTCGAGTCGAATGCGGTGATCGATTCCGGGACGTCCTGCAGGCGCTCGGCACGCTTGGTGGCGGTGACGATGACTTCTTCCAGCCCGGTCGTCTGTGCGGTGGCCGTGCCGGCCATCGACAGCACTGCCGAGATTGCCGCCGCGAGGGCGGGTGAACGCCCTCGTGCGGGTCTGGGATTCGGGTCCGTCATGATTCTCCCCCCTCGCACTCGATCGATACTACCCGCTGGCTGCCGCCGCGGCAATCGACGGCGCCCGGATCGTCAGCCCGCGCGTCGCTGTGCGCTGTCCGCCGGCCCACGCATCGTTGCGACGTACCACTCCAGGAACCGGTGCGTGAATTCCTCCATCGGCATCAGGGGCCCGGGCTCGTAGAAGCGCGAATCGACGCCCGCCTGGTTGCGCTCGATGATCGCCTTGTCCGCGATCGTTGTGACGTCCCACAGCCAGGTCAGCCCGGCACGATCGTAGTCCTTGCCCTCGACCGCCGAGCCATTCACCAGCCACGTGATCTCGCAGTCGGTGTTGTGCGGGCCGCGCGGCGTGAAGCGGTAAAGCACGACGTGATCGCAATACGCCAGCCCGAAGGTCATCGGTCCCAGGTGCCAGTCAGTCGCGCCGCCGTCATAGCCTGTGATCTTGCCCATCAGCGGCGCGACGGGCTTGCCGTCGCGGCTTCCGCTCAGGTGCCCGCGGAGCAACGGGTAGCGGTCGAAGCCGCGGTCGGTGCCGAGCATTCCCGATGCGAGCCACGAATGACGGACTACAGCGCGCGAGAGCCCGACGGATTCGGCGCGCGTAAGCACCTGCTCCAGCATCACTTCGCAATCCTCGCGCGGCAGCGCGAGACTGTGCCCGACCGAGTATTCCGGGTGCGCCGTCATGCAGTGGTAGCACTCGCAGTAGTTCTCTACCGCCAGCTTCCAGTTGCTTGCAATCGGGTAGTTCTTCCGGTGCGCAATCTTCGCGTGCTCGAGGCTCCAGGGCGCGAGCACCGGACCGAGGTCATTTTCGATCGCGGCGAAGGGCACGGCATCCGGATCGAAATTGATGAATATCAGGCCATGAAATACCTTCACTTGCAGGCGCTTCAAGCCCAGCCGGGTCTTGTCCATGCCTTCCGGTGCAAAGCCCACGGCGCGCAATGAGCCGTCCAGGCCATAGGTCCAGCCGTGGTACCTGCAGGTCAGCCGCGCTTCCCGCCCTTCGGGCGCATCACAGATGCGGGAGCCGCGATGCCTGCAGACATTCAGCAATGCGTTGACGGCACCCTCGCCGTCCCGCACCAGGATGACCGACTCGCCCGCGATCTCGAACAGGAAATAATCGCCGCGTTGCGGAATCTGGCTGGCATGCCCGACGTATTGCCAGGACTTCAGGAAGATGCGGCGGATCTCGCTCTCGTAGATCTCCGGATCCTGATAAACGGCGCGCGGCAGCGCGTGACCGTGCTGCCAGGTGTCCAGAATCTTGATGAGTTCCATGCCCAAGCTATCTTACCCCTCGGAGGCCGTCCGCCGCACGCCGGCCGACTCACGCCGGCCGGAAACGAAAGCCGCCGTCGCCACGGCAACCGCCACCAGCACGATGATGATCGTCGTAATCGCGTTGATGTCCGGCGTCACACCGAGACGCACCTTCGCGAATATCAACATGGGCAGTGTCGTCGCTCCCGGGCCCGACACGAAGCTCGAGATCACCAGATCGTCGAGTGACAGCGTGAATGACAGCAGCCAGCCCGAGACCAGTGCCGGCAACAGCATCGGCACCGTGATGTCGAAAAAAACCGCCACCGGGCGCCCGCCGAGGTCCATCGCAGCCTCCTCCAGCGACTCGTCCATTGCCGCGAGCCGCGAGCGGACGACGACCACCACATAGGCCATCGAAAACGTGATGTGCGCGATCGTGATCGTGGTCGCGCCGCGTGACGTCGGCCAGCCAATCAGGTCGGCCATCGAAATGAACAGGAACAGCAGCGACAGGCCTGTGATGATCTCCGGCATCACCAGCGGCGCGGTAACCATGCCGGAGAGCAGCAACCTGCCGCGGAGGCGGTTCACGCGATGCAGCGCGAGTGCCACGATGGCTCCCAGCGCCGTAGCAATAGTCGCGCTGACGACGGCAATGCGCAGGCTTAACAAGGCGGCGCCGAGCAGCTCGTCGTCGCCCAGGAGGCCGGCATACCAGCGCAGCGAGAATCCACCCCACAGCGTCACGAGGCGCGAGTCATTGAATGAGTAGATGACAACCGACACGATCGGCACGTACAGGAGTGCATAGCCAAATGCCACGATCGTCATCAACATCAGCGAGCGCTTCTTCACCGCCCCAGCTCCTGCTCGCGGCGCTGCAGGCGCTGGAACCACAGGATCGGCACGACCAGCAGCAGGAGCAGCACGACGGAGACCGCCGAGGCCACGGGCCAGTCCCGGTTGATGAAGAACTCATCCCACAACACGCGGCCGATCATCAGCGTGTCCGCACCGCCAAGGAGCGCCGGGATCGTGAACTCGCCGACCGCCGGTATGAACACCAGGAGACAGCCGCCGATGATGCCCGGCACCGACAGCGGCAGCGTCACGTCGATAAATCCCTGCCAGCGCCGCGCGCCGAGGTCGGCAGCCGCGTCCAGCAGATCGTGGTCATGCCGCTCGAGATTCGCGTACAGGGGCAGGATCATGAATGGCAGGTACGAGTAGACGATGCCGAGGTACACGGCGAAGTCGTTGTAGAGCATCGGCAACGGGTGATCGATCACGCCCAGCCAGAGCAGAAACTCGTTGATGACGCCGCGGTTGTTCAGCAGGCCGATCCAGGCGTACACGCGCAGCAGAAACGAGATCCAGAACGGCAGGATGACTGCCATCAGCAAAATCTGCCGGCGGCGCGGCGGCTGCCGCGCAATGTAATACGCCATCGGGTATCCCAGCAGCAGGCATAGCAGCGTGCCGATCGCCGCCATCTTCAGCGACGACAGGTAAATGATTCCGTAATAGCCGTCCACGAACAGGTAGGCATAATTTTCGAATGTGGCCTTCAGGCCCGCGAGGCCCTGCGCGCCCCATTCGAGCAGGGGTGTGAACGGCGGCTGCGCGACAATCGGGTCGGCAACGCTGATCTTCAGGATGATCAGGAATGGCGCCAGGAAAAACAGCAGCAGCCAGAGGTACGGCAGCGTCACCGCCCTGCGCAGCCAGCGCTGCGTTCGCAGACCGTTATTCGGGGTTTCGTCGGTCATGAGCGCAGCAGGATCGTGCTGGCGATTTCCCACGACAGGTACACCTCGTCGTCCCATTCCACCGTCAATTTCGCGGAACGACGCAGGTTCTGCGCGCTGACCTGTAGCTCGGTGCCGCTCTTCAGGCGCACTCGGTAGAGGGATTGGTCGCCGAAGTAAGCCAGATCCCAGACGGTTCCCTTGATGATGTTACGGTCCTTCGACTCTGGAGCTTGCCGGCTGATCGTGATCTTTTCGGGGCGGACGGCAATGCAGGCGGCGCTGCCCGGCGCGATCGCTTCATCCGACATCACCGACAGATCCGCGCCGAGCGCTTCGCAATGCAGCGAGAGCCGTCCGGTTTCAACGCCCGTCACGCGACCCTCGAACAGGTTGATATTGCCCACGAAGCTCGCGACATAGCGGTTCGCCGGAAACTCGTAGACCTCACCCGGCGCGCCCACCTGGGCAATCCGGCCTTCGGCCATTACGGCGATCCGGCTCGCGAGCATCATGGCCTCACTCTGGTCGTGGGTGACGACGACGAATGTTGTGCCGAGTTGATACTGCAGGCTGGCCAGCTCGAACCGCGTGTGTTCGCGCAGCTTCTTGTCGAGTGCGGCCATTGGTTCATCGAGCAGCAGCAGCTTCGGCCTCTTGACCAGCGCACGCGCGAGCGCGACTCGTTGCTTTTCACCGCCAGAAAGTTTCTCGGGCATGCGGCCGGCCAGCGCCTCGAGCTTGACCATCGCCAGCATCTCCGCGACCCGCTCCCGGATCTTCCCGGCGGGGACACGCTCTTTCTTCAGGCCGTACGCGACGTTCTGCGCCACTGTCATGTGCGGAAACAGCGCGTAGGACTGGAACATCAGGTTGACCGGCCGCTCGTACGGCGGCACATCGGTCATGTCGACGCCGTCGATGAGGATCCGTCCCGAGGTTGGTTCCTCGAAGCCGGCCAGCAGCCGGAGCAGCGTGGTCTTGCCGCAGCCCGAACTGCCGAGGATCGCGAACAGCTCGCCGCGCAGGATGTCGAGCGAGACGCGGTCGACCGCCGTGACGCCCCCGAACTTCTTGGTGATCTCTTGGATCTGCACCAGCGGCGACGGGGGCGAATCGTTCACAGGCCGGTCTTGATTCGCGACCACAGGCGCGTTCGCTTGCGTTCGTCCAGCGGATCGTGGATGACGCCAATGTAAAGATTCTGTTTGACGGATTCTGGAGGGTAGACCGCCGGGTCGTTGCGCACTTCCGGCAGCAGGAGCGGCATGGCCTTCGGATTCGGCGCCGCGTATCGGACCTCGTTGCTGATCGCCGCAATGACCTCCGGTCGCAGCAGGTAGTTCAGGAACAAGTGTGCGTTGTCGGGATGCGGCGCATCCGCCGGAATGAACCACATGTCGAACCACGCCAGCGTGCCCTCACGCTGCGTCGTGTACGCAAGCTTGACCGGCCTGCCCGCTTCTTCCGCCCGGTGCATCGCCGTAGCGTAGTCACCGGACCAGCTCATCGCAATGCAGACCTCTTCATTCGGCATGTCGATCAGCATCTTCGCCGAACTGAAATAGCGGATGTACGGACGCACGCCCTTCAGCAATTTCTCGACGTCCGCCAAATCGGCTGGATCGAGGCTGTTGGGGTCGTGGCCAAGGTAGAGCAGCGCCATTGGTATCACATCGGTCGGCTCGTCGAGAAAGGTGATGCCGCAATCCGCGAAGCGGCGCGCGACTTCCGGCTTGAAGATCATGTCGCCGCTGCCGACCGGCGCATCCGGCATGCGCTCCCGGATCATCTTGACGTTGTACGCGAAACCGGTCGTGCCCCACAGATAAGGCACACCGTAGCGGTTGCCCGGATCGTCCGACTCCACGGTCTTCAGCACCCACGAATCCAGGTTGCTCCAGTTGGTCAGCTTGCCCTTGTCCAGCGGCTGGTAGACGCCAATCGGGATCAGGCGAGCAGAATAGCGTTCCGCGTGCAAGACAACGTCGTAACCGGTGCGGCCGGCCAGCAGCCGCGCCTCCGCCATCTCGGTCGAATCGTAGAGGTCGTAGTTGACCTTGATGCCGTATTCCGCCTCGAACTTGTCGATCGTGTCCGGGGCGATGTAGTCCGGCCAGGTGAAGACATTGAGGACTTTTTCTTCCGCGCCCGACGCCATCGCGGCCCAGGCCATGGCAATGCCCGCAAGCAGCAGCTCAAGCGCCCTCCTCACGCGTTATATTCCCTCGAGTCCGCGCTTCAGCAGGGCGCGCGCGATGATGAGGCGCTGGATCTCGCTCGTGCCTTCCCAGATCCGGTCCACGCGGAGCTCCCGGAAGAATCGTTCGGCGGCGTGCTCGCGCATGTAGCCGCGCCCCCCGAAGATCTGCAACGCACGGTCAGCGACGCGATTCGCCATTTCGGATGCATAGAGCTTTGCGATCGAGCATTGCGCATGCAGCGAATTCAGCTTGTCGCCGCGATCATGCGCCCTGGCGGCCTCGTAGGTCATGAGTCGCGCAGCCCAGAGTTCGGTGACGCTGTCGGCAAGCATCGCCTGGATCATCTGCTTTTCGGCCAGCGCCTCGCCACCGATCATGCGCGTGCTCGCAAATGCTGTCGCTTCCTCGATCAGGCGGGCGGCCGCGCCGCAACTGCGCGCGGCGATCATCAGCCGCTCGCGTCGAAACCAGCTGTGGGCGTAACCCATGCCGTTGCCTTCGCTGCCCAGGCGCTGGCGCTCGGGGACCACGACGTCGTTGAATCGGTAGATTGGATGATGATCGCTGAATGTATGGCTGAAGAGGGGCGTGCGCACCAACTCGATGCCCGGCTGGTCCTTGTCGATGAAGAACAAGGAATGCGACCCTGCGTGTGGACCGTCGGCAAGCTTCGCCTGCAGGATGAAATAATCCGCGTGGTTCGCACTCGTGACGTACCACTTCTCGCCAGAGATCCGGTAGCCCTCGGGACAGCGGTGGGCGCTGGTCTCGATCGACTCGGGGTCCGAGCCGGGGCCGCTCTCGGTAATCGCATAGCATTCCTTGCGTCGGCCAGCCATCAGCGGAAGGATGAATCGCTCGAGTTGCTCCTCGCTGCAGGCCTCGAACATCCAGCGTTGCGCTTCCGAGAAGCACCAGCAAAGCGCATTGGTCACCCGTCCCAGCTGCTCCCAGACCACGACCTGATCGATCACGCGGGCTTCGCGCCCGCCACGGGCGGCCGGCACATCCATGGCACTGAAGCCCAGTTCGATCGCCAGGCGCTTGTGCCTCGATTTCACGTCCGGCGGCAGCTTGCCTGCATTGAGCTCGGCTTCCACCTCGTGCGGTATCAATTCCTCGCGGGCGAACTTCGCCGCGCGGTCGCGCCAGGCCAATGCCTCGTCATCGAGCGTGATGCGCATGTCCGGTTAACTCCGATTGCCTGCAACAGATTGCCGGAAATGGCGCGGAAACGCATCTGCCAGATATGACAGCGTGATCCGCCGCGCCCGCTCCCGGCTCATCGACTCCGGCCGCACCAGCAGGTCGAGCCAGAGACCGTCCGTCAGCGCCGACAGCCCGTCGGCCACCAGCGCCGGCTCCGCGTCAGGATAGTCGCCCTGCTCGCAAAGCCTTGCGCACATCAGGCGCACCATGTCGTCATAGGATTTGTCGCGTTCCGCGCAAATGCGCCGGTAGGTAGGCCGGAACTTGCGCTCTCCCCAGAACGCAAACCAGACGGCGAGCTTGTCCCGGGCGCAGATGTGGCGTCGAAAGTCCAGCTCAACCATGGCCAGCAGGCCCGCCACGGGCGAGATTTCGGCGGCGGCGGCCGCTTCCCGGCAGGCATTGCGGTATTCGTCGGCCAGGTAGCGGAGGGTCTCGGTCAGCAGCCCTTCCTTGCTTCGAAAATGCAGGTTGATGATTCCCTGGCTGAGCCCAGCCTCTTGCGCGACCGTCGCGATGGTCGTGTCCGCGAGACCGTGATTCGCGACGCATCGAATCGTGGCCTTGATCAACTGCCCGCGACGCTCCGCTGGCGGCGCAGTGCGGCGCCTCATTGCCGCCTGGCGCGACCGTTTGATCTTCAGATATAACTCCCTTTAAATCAGGGACTTAAGCGACTTCATGGCGGGGTCCGGGCACCATTCTTACTGGTTTTCTGCGACAATTCAATGAATGAATGGTTATTCAATGGACATGGACGGCGGAGCGCGTTTATGGGAGTCTGTGCACCCGCGCTTCGAACCCGGAACGGCAGGAGGCCAACGGCCATGACACGCAGCCTCAGCAAGTCCAACGCGCACTTCAAAAAGGCGGTCACCCGCCTGCCGCTCGGCGTCTCATCGAACTTCCGTTACTGGGGCGATGACAAGACCATTTACGCCGCGTCCGGCAAGGGCGCCCGACTCCGCGACATCGATGGCAATGAATACATCGACTACCGGATGGCGTACGGCCCCTGCATTCTCGGCTACGCGGACCCCCGGGTCGACGAGGCAGCCCGCGCCGGCATGGAGATAGGTGGTGTATTCGCGCTGTCGACCGAGCGCGAATACGCGGTGGCCGAGCGCATCGCGCAGATGGTCCCGGCGGCCGAGATGGTGCGCTTCTCAAACTCCGGCACCGAGGCCGTGATGGCTGCGTTGCGTCTCGCGAGGGCATTCACCGGCAAGGATTCCTATGTCGTCGTCGAGGGCGGCTATCACGGCGTTTTCGACGCGGCGCTCTGGTACACGCCGATCGAAGACTGGCGCCCCTCCTCGGGCGAGCCGCACCTGGTGCCTTACAGCGCCGGCGTGCCGGGAATCCTGCGGGCACTGCTGCATGCCGTGCCGATGAACGACGCGGACCGGCTGGAAAGCGTGTTCAAGGCCTATGGCCACGAGATTGCCGCGTTCCTGATCGAACCGATCATGGGCAACTGCTGCTCGATCTCTGCAACGCGGGAATACCTGCGCGACGCCCGTGCCCTGTGCGACCGCTACGGCATCCTGATGATCATCGACGAGGTCAAGACCGGATTCCGCGTGGCGCGGGGCGGCGTCCAGGAACTGTTTGGCGTGAAGAGCGACCTGTGTACATTCGCCAAGGCGATGGCGAATGGCTACCCCATATCGGTGCTGGCCGGCCGGGAGGACATCATGCGGCGCCTCGGCAAGGGTGTCGTGCATGGTGGCACCTTCACCTGCCATTCCGTCGCCCTCGCCGCCGCCGAAAAGACGCTGGAGATCCTCGCCGAAACACAGGCATTGCAGACGATCGCGGAGTACGGCACACGGCTTCGCACGGGTATTAGCCAGATCCTTTCGCAGCGCGGCATAAAGCATTCTTACAGCGGGCATCCCTCGATGAGCGGCCTGTTCTTCAAGGAACTGCCGCCACGCAACTATCGCGACTGGGCCAGTAGCGATTACACTTTCTACGAGGCACTGGCACCGGAGCTGCATGATCTCGGCGTGCTCTGCGAACCGGACTCCCGGGAACCCTGGTTCGTCTGCGAGGCGCACGACGAGCGCTGCCTTGCCGAAACGCTGCAGCGCTTCGAGACTGCGGTGGATCGCGTTGTCAAACAAACTGGAAGCCAGCGCATACACGTATCGCGCAAATTGAGTTGATGTTTGCCGTGACGAACTACGACGCAATCATTGTCGGCGCAGGGCACAACGGCCTGACAAACGCCGCGTACCTCGCGCGCGCCGGCCTGAAGGTCCTCGTGCTCGAGCGCATGCCCTGGATCGGCGGCGCTGCGATCAGCCTCGAGATCGAGAAAGGCTGGATCTATTCAAACTGTTCGTACGTGTGCAGCCTGCTGCGGCCGGAACTCTTCCGGGATCTGGAACTGGCGCGCCATGGGCTGCAGGTCGTGCCTTACGGCGGAGGCGCGACGATCACGCAGACCGGGGATATCCTCGGCAACTATACGGATGAGGATGTGCAGCGCAGGGAATTCGCGCGGCACAATGCGCGCGATGCCGATGCCTATCATCGCTACTCGACCGATGTGATACGCCAGTGCAAGTTCATCCGCCCGCTCCTGCTGCGCACGCCACCGGACCCCACCTCGATGCGGCCGCGGGATATCCGGGAAATGATCTATCTCGGCAAGGAATTCGCAAAACTCGGCGAGCAGTCGATCTACGACATGATTCGCTTCTACACGATGAGCATCGCCGATTTCCTCGGCGAATATTTCGAATCGGACCTCATCAAGGCGCATCTCTCCGGTAGCGGGATCATCGGCACGGCGCTCGGCGTCTACTCACCGGGAACCGCCTACGTACTGCTGCATCACTACATGGGCGACGTCGATGGATCGATCGGCGCGTGGGGATACGCCCGGGGCGGCATGGGCGCGGTCTCGAACGCGATCGCGGCCGCATTCAAGGCGTACGGCGGCGAGATCATCACGGATGCGCCGGTGGAGCGCGTCATCGTCCGCCATGGCAAGGTCGCCGGTGTCACGACGTCGAATGGCAACGAGTACCGGGCGAAGATCGTCGTTTCGAATCTCGACCCGAAGCGCACGTTCACAAAGCTATTCGACGAAAAAGACCTTGATCCTGCATTCCTCAGTCGTGCCCGCAATTTCAAGATCCGCGGATCGTCCGGCAAGCTGAACATCGCGCTCGACGGGCTCCCTGAATTTCCCGCGCTGGGCCGTGACAACCCGCTGCGCTTCGGTGACATCCACTTCCTCGATTCGCTCGAGAAGATGGAGCGCGCCTACGACGACTGGAAGAACGGCACCTGGTCGAAAGAGCCGTACCTGGACCTGCTGATCCCGTCGATGACCGATCCGACGATGGCGCCTCCGGGCAAGCACTTCATGTCGGTGTTCGTGCAGTACGTGCCGCCCAAGATCCACGGCCGCGACTGGACCGACCAGGATCGCGACGGATTCAAGCAGACCTGTCTCGACCAGATCGCGCGCTACAGCCCGAATTTCAAGCAGCTGATCCGGCACGTTGAAGTCCGCACGCCCCGCGAACTCGAGGACGAAGTCGGCCTGACCGAGGGCAACATCTTCCAGGGCGAACTGACGATGGATCAGCTGTTGTTCAACCGGCCGTTCCCCGGCTACGCGCAGTATCGCGGCCCGGTAAAGGGCTTCTACATGTGCGGCTCGGGCACCCATCCCGGCGGCGGCGTCATGGCAGCACCGGGTGCCAACGCTGCACGCGAGATACTGCTCGACCTGCGTCGGCCCAATCTGGTGCCCGAGGGCTGGCAGGATGACTGACCGCAACCGGATCATCATCATCGGCGCGGGGCACAATGGCCTGGTTTGCGCCGCCTATCTCGCCAGGGCCGGGCGCGAGGTGCTGGTGCTCGAGGCGTCCAACCGGGTCGGCGGTGCGGCGATCACGCGGGAATTCGCGCCGGGATTCCGCGTTTCCGCCTGCGCGCATATTTGTTATCAACTCGACGCCAAAATCAGCCGCGAGCTCAAACTCGAGGCGCACGGCCTGAAAACGGCGCATGCAAATCTCCGGACCGTCGCACTCGCTACCGAGGGCGAGCATCTCGTGCTCCACGAGGGCCGGCTCGAGGCAGGCCTGCTTCCGGACAAGGACCGCGCGGCGCTCGCCGATTACCACGCCCGCATGCTGCGGTTTGCACGGGTACTCGGCAAGCAACACAACCGGTGCCCTCCGCGGATCGCCGGCGGCGGCCGAACGGAGATCATCGCCGCGGCGATGCTGGGTCTTGATATCCGCCGTCTCGGCCGCGATTCGATGCGCGAGTTCCTGCGGATCGCCGCCATCAACATCTTTGACGTCCTCGAGGAGACTTTTGACACACCGCTCTTGAAGGGCGCCCTCGCCCTCGACGCAGTGCTCGGCACGAATCTCGGGCCGCGCTCGAATAATTCGGTCCTGACGATGCTGCATCGATTGAGCGGCCAGGCAACAGGCGTGGCCGGTGGCCTGTCATTACCGGAAGGCGGAATGGGTGCCATCAGCGAAGCGCTCGCGGCGGCGGCGCGCGCCAGTGGCGTGACGGTGCGGACCGGAAGTCCCGTCGCGCGCATAACGCTGGAAGGGGACCGGGTGTCAGGCGTCGAACTCGAGAGCGGCGAAAAACTGATAGCCGGCACCGTTGTCTCGAATGCCGATCCCGCGCGCACCTTGCTGCAGTTGCTGGGCGCCCGTCATCTTGAGACCGGATTCGTGCACCGGGTCCGGCATTTCCGTTCCAAAGGCATGGCCGCCAAGCTGCACCTCGCCCTCGACGGGCTTCCCGCCTTTGCGCGGCTCCCGGCAGCGCGCGCCGGCGAACGCCTGGTGATCGCACCCGATCCCGTTTACATCGATCGCGCGTTCGATCACGCTAAGTACGGCCAGTGCTCGCCGGATCCGGCACTCGAGATCACGATCCCGAGCATCCATGACCGGTCACTGGCGCCTCCGGGCAGGCACGTGCTGTCGGCGATCGTGCAGTACGCCCCATTCGATCCGCGCGCGAGCACCGACGCCGCGCGCGCCGAATTCCTGGGGCGGACACTCGGCTTGCTCGAGCGCTACGCCCCGGGCCTGCGCCGTCAGGTCGTCGCGTCGGAGTTGCTGCTGCCGGCCGACATCGAGCGGGAATTCCGCATCACCGGCGGCCACTGGCACCACGGTGAACTGGCGCTCGATCAGTTCCTGATGCTGCGGCCGGTTCCGGGCGCAGCTCAATATGCGATGCCGGTGAATGGACTCTACCTGTGCGGCGCCGGATGCCATCCCGGCGGCGGCGTGATGGGATCCGCGGGCAGAAACGCCGCGCACGCAGTCCTCGGCGGGGAGCGCGCGGCATGAGACTGAACAAGGAACATTTTCGGACCGCGGTCTACCAGACGCCATTCCATCCGCGCACGTCGGCGCTCAATACGCTGAATGAATGGCACCGGTGGAAAGACTACACGACGGTCGATGCGTTCTTCGACACGGCGCTCGAGTACGCGGCGATTCGCAATGCCTGCGCCGTTTTCGACCTCACGCCAATGACGAAGCACCGGATCACGGGCCCGGATGCCCTGCCCTTCCTGAATCGCCTGATCACGCGCGATATCGCAAAGATAAAGCCCGGAAGGGTCGGCTATTGCGTCTGGTGCGACGACAACGGCCAGGTCATCGACGACGGCACCTTGTTTCATCTGCGCGCAGGCGATTACCGCCTTTGCTCCCAGGAACGCCAGCTGGACTGGCTGAGCCGCTCCGCGCATGGGTTCGACGTAAAAATCGTCGAGGACACGCACGAGGTCGCCGGTCTTGCCCTTCAGGGGCCAACCAGTTGCGCCGTGCTGAAGGCGATCGGCTGCACGGGTGCCGAGAAGCTGAAGCCGTTCGATATCTCATATTTTCCGTTTCACGGCGGCGAACTGATGGTCTCACGCACCGGGTTCACCGGCGACCTCGGTTACGAACTCTGGATCGATCCGGCGCGCGCGCTCGAACTCTGGGACGCGCTGTTCGACAAGGGCGCGAATCACGGCATCCGCCCGATGGGCACGCATGCACTCGAAGTGGCGCGCATCGAGGCAGGTTTCATCCAGGCGCAAGTCGACTTCCTGCCGGCCAACCAGGCGATACGGATCGACCGCTCGCGCTCGCCATTCGAACTCGACCTCGGCCGGCTCGTTGATTTCAACAAGCCCAATTTCAATGGCCGTCGCGCGCTGCTCGAAGAGAAGCGGCGCGGATCGCGCTTCCGCCTGGTGCGTCTCGACATCGAGGGCAACAAGCCGGCGCGCTCGGCGTACATCTACGACAGCAAGCGGAATGTCGTCGGCACCGTGACCTCGGCGGAATGGGCACCATCGGCGAAGGCGAATATCGCGCTCGCCTCGATGCACATGCCCTGGGGCCGGCCCGGTGATGAGCTGTGGGCCGAAATCTACTACCAGCGTGAGCTCAAGTGGTCGCGCGTGATGGCGCGTTGCCGCGTGGTCGAGGGCCCGTTCTTCGACCCGCCCCGTCGCCGCGCGACGCCCGCCGCGGATTTCTGATCGGCGCCGGGGCGCGGAGCCTGCATGCCGCATCGGCTGGAATCACTACTCCGTCCCCGCTCGATCGCGGTGCTGGGTGCAACCGAGCGCGCGGGATCGGTCGGCCGCAATGCCGTTGAAAACCTGTTGAAGGGTGGCTTTGAAGGCCGCCTGTATGCGGTCAATCCCGGCAGAACGTCTGTTTGCGGCGTGCCCTGCTTCCCGTCGCTGGCGGCCCTGCCGGAACCGGTCGAGCACGTCATCTTTGCGATCAGCGATGCGCGCGTCGAGGCCGCGCTCGACGACGTCATCGCGCACGGCGCGCGCGCCGCGACATTGATGTCTGCGCTCGTGCTCGCGGACGACCGCGAGCCGAGGCTTCGCGATCGCGTGCTGGCAAAGATTCGCACAGCTGGCCTGCTGGTTTGCGGCGCCAATGGCATGGGTTACTACAATTTCGCGGACGGCATCTGGGCTTGCGGTTTCCAGACGCGGATGCACGTGCGTGGCGGCAATGTCGCCTACATCAGCCACTCCGGTTCCGGCATGTGCGGCATCGTCGACAGCGAGGAGCGCATCGATTTCAACCTGGTCGTATCGACCGGCCAGGAACTCGCTGTCGCAATGGACGAGTATCTCGATTTCGCGCTCGATCAGCCGACCACCCGGGTCGTCGGCCTGTTCATGGAAACCGCGCGCAATCCAGCGGGCCTCGTGCGCGCATTCCAGAAGGCGCAGAAGCGCAGGATCCCGATCGTCGTGCTGAAGGTGGGTCGCACCGAGCTTGCCGCCCGGCTGACGGTCTCGCATTCGGGCGCGATCGCCGGCGAAGACGGTGTTTACCAGGCACTGTTCGAGCGATACGGCGTGCATCGTGTCGGTGATATGGACGAACTTGCCACGGCGCTGATCCTGTTCGCTCAGCCGCATCCGGTCGGTGCCGGTGGCCTGGTCTCGATACACGACTCGGGTGGCGAGCGGCAATTGCTGATCGACCTTGCCGATGATGCGCATGTTCCGCTGACACAATTGTCCGCAGCCTCGACCGCGAAGCTTGCCTCGCTGCTGGATCCGGGCTTGCCTGCGATCAATCCGCTCGATGCCTGGAGCACCGGCGGGCCGGATTACCATGTCGGCATGCAGCAATGCTTCGCCACGCTGATGTGCGACCCGGCAGCGGCCTTTGGCGCAGTGGTCCACGACCGCGCCCCCGGCGGCGGTATCTACGGCGATTATCTGGAATACCTGCGCGCGGGCCACCGGGCATCCGGCAAGCCTGCATTCCTGGTCAGTAATCGCCAGGGAACAGGTGCAGATTCCCAGGTGATCGCGGCGACCCGGGAAGGGTTTCCGGTCCTCGATGGTGTCATGCCATTCCTGCGCGGCGCGAAACACCTGCTCGATCACCGCGATTTCCTGGCGCGCGATAGCGAGGCGCCGCTGCTGCCGCACACTGCACTCGCAGGCTGGCGCGCGCGGCTCGCAGACGGCAGAAACCTCGATGAAAACGACGCGATGATCCTGTTGCGGGATTTCGGGCTTCCGGCGAATCCGGGCCGCATCGTCGCAAACGAAGCCGAAGCTCGTGGCGCCGCGCGCGAGTTCGGCTATCCGGTCGTCCTGAAGACCGCGATGCGCGGAATCGACCACAAGTCCGATCGCGGCGGCGTGCATCTCGGTATTGGCGACGAAGCGGCGCTCATCACCAGCTATCGTGACCTCGCGACACGGATCGATCCGCGCGTGCTCGTGGCGCCGATGATCACCGCAGAGGGCGTCGAGATGCTGCTCGGCATGATCCACGACGACCAGTTCGGGCCCGTCGTGCTGCTCGGATTCGGTGGGCTGCACGTCGAGGCGCTGGCGGACGTGGTCCATGCCCTGCCGCCATTCGATGCCGCGGAAGCCGGGAGACTGATAGATCGCCTCGCCCTGGCACCCCTGCTGAAGAGCCGCCGTCACCGGCGCGCGCTCGCAGTGGATGAGTTCTGCAGGACCGCCGCGCAATTCTCGGTGCTGGCAGCCGGTCTTGGCGACCTGCTCGACGAAATGGACCTGAATCCCCTGATAGTGCATGCGGACGGCTGCGTCATCGTCGACGCACTCGTCGTCACCAAAGCGAGGAAAACCTGATGAGTCTCCAGACATTGAGTGGGCATGATCGAGGCCAATGGAAGGCTGCGGCGGCGACTGCGCGCAAGCGGATCGAAACCCGCCTCTTCATCGACGGCCGCTTCGTCGATGCCGCCAAGGGCGGACGATTCACGACTATCAATCCGGCGAATGGCGAGCCGCTTGCGGAAATGTCCGCGGGGACCGGCGAAGACATCGACCGGGCCGTTGCGGCCGCCCGGCGCGCATTCAAGGCGGGCGTCTGGTCGCGGATGGCGCCACGACAGCGCATGGAAGTCATGAACCGGTTTGCCGCGCTGATCGACGCCAATGCCGAGTCGCTCGCCGTGCTCGAGACCCTCGACATGGGCAAGCCGATCGCCGATGTCATCGGCGCCGATCTTCCAGCCGTGATCGAGACGATCCGGTTCATGGCCGAGTGCATCGACAAGGTCGACGGCGCTGTCACGAACACCGAGTCGGGCGTCATGCACCTCGTGCTGCGCGAGCCATACGGCGTCATCGGCGCGATTTCGCCCTGGAACTATCCGTTGCTGATGGCGGTCTGGAAGATCGCCCCCGCGCTCGCAGCCGGCAACACGGTCGTGCTGAAGCCCGCCGAGCAGGCGCCGATGAGCTGCCTGCGGCTCGCGGAACTCTTCGTCGAGGCCGGCGGGCCGCCGGGTGTCTTCAATGTCGTGAACGGTCTCGGCGAGGAAGCCGGTCGCGCACTCGCGCTGCACGACGATGTCCGCAAGATCACGTTCACGGGCTCGACCGATGTCGGCAAGCTGATCCTGCAATATGCGGGCCAGTCGAACATGAAGCAGGTCGCGCTCGAGTGCGGTGGCAAGACGCCGCAGGTGTTTCTGGCCGATGTCGCCGACTTCGATCGCGCGGTGACCGCGGCCTACCGCGGCATCTATTCGAACATGGGCGAAGTCTGTAATGCAGGCTCACGTCTCCTCGTCGACCGTTCAATCAAGGAGCGGTTCGTCGAGCGATTCATCGAACTCGGCCGTGACGCTTTCGTACCGGGTGATCCGCTCGACCCCGCGACGAACATGGGTCCGCTCGTCAGCCGCGAGGACCAGAAACGCGTACTCGGCATGATCGACAAGGGACGCAGGGAAGGTGCCAGGCTCGAGTTCGGCGGTGCCGCACCGGATGGGCTGAAGGAAGGCGCCTACGTATGCCCCACCCTCTTCACCGGCGTGAAGAATGACATGACGATCGCGCGCCAGGAGATCTTCGGTCCGGTCGCCTCGGTGATCGAGTTCGACGGCGTGGAAGAGGCGATCGCCATCGCGAACGACACGATTTACGGTCTCGCCGCCGGCATCTGGACCCGCGACCTCAACACGGCTTTCCGGATGGTGCGCGGCATCGAGGCCGGAACCATCTGGATCAACACCTTCGACGAGGGCGACATGACGCAGCCGTTCGGCGGCTACAAGCAGTCCGGCAACGCGCGTGACAAGTGCCTCGACAGCTTCAAGAGCTATACGCAGACGAAATCCGCGTGGTTCCGGCTGTCATGATCCTCACTGAACGTCGCGACGGCCTTGCCGTTCTGACACTCAATCGGCCCGACAAGCTGAACGCGATCAATCGCCCGATGATCGATGCGCTCGATCGCGCGCTCGACGCAGCGGAGGCCGATGATGCGGTGCGCGTTATCGTCATCGTTGGCGCCGGGCGCGCGTTTTCCGCCGGTTTCGACCTCGACATGGGCGTCGGCAACGGCCGGCCCGATCCGGCCGACGTGCGCCGTGCGCTCGAGAACGACTTCCGCATCATCATGCGTTTCTGGGATTGCCCGAAAGTGACCATCGCCGCGGCGCACGGCTATTGCCTCGGCAGCGCGATGGAACTCGCCGTTGCCTGCGACCTGACGTTGGCATCGGACGATTGCCGCTTTGGCATGCCCGAAGTCACGTTCGGCAGCGGTATCGTCACGATGCTGCTGCCCTGGCTCGCGGGTCCCAAGCAGGCACGCTATCTCCTGCTCTCGGGTGACGATCACGTGAGCGCGCAGGAAGTGCGCGACATGGGTCTCGTCAACCGCGTGGTACCGGCCGCGGAACTCTTCGAAGAGGCGCTGAAGCTCGGTCGTCGCATCGCGGCAAACGACGCGCTCGCGGTGCGGCTGACCAAGCAGGCGATCAACCGGAGTCTCGATCTCGCTGGCCTGCGCGAGGCGCTCGCGCAGGCGCTCGAGACGGACGTGACGATTGAAACATCGGAAACCGCCGAGTCGCGGGAATTCAATGCGATTCTCAGGAAGGACGGTGCGAAGGCCGCGATCGCCTGGCGCAGCGCCCGTGCCGCACAAACTCCATCGGGGAAGGGATCATGAGCAGGCAGAAGAACAGCCCGTCGGACGAGTTGCAGAAGTTTCTCGAACAGCATCCGGACACGCAGCTACTCGAATTGCTGCAGCCGGACATGCTCGGCATCCTGCGCGGCAAGCGCGTCGTCAGTGACGAGTTCGCCAAGCCATTCGCGGAAGGCATCAACTTCTGCGGCGCGACGGTGCTGCTGGACGCCAAGGGCCAGACCTTCGAACGCATTGACAATGGCGGACGCGACGGCGATCCCGATGTGATTTCGACGGCCGTGCCGGGCTCACTTGCCCCGGTGCCATGGGCGCAGGTGCCGACCGCGCAGGTGCTTCTGACGATGGCGAGCGCGAATGGCGAACCGTTCTTTGCCGATCCGCGCCAGGTGCTCCGTAATGCGGCGCGTCCGCTGCAGGACATGGGCCTGACCGCCGTTGCCGCGACCGAACTCGAGTTCTACCTGCTCGAACCGGATGGCGATCGCCCCACGCCAAAGGTCGGGCGCATTCCGGGCACGCGCCGCCTGCAGGACGGGCCGCAGTACGGCAGCATGGAGGACGTCGAAGGCGTCGATCCGTTCCTGGCTGAGCTCTATGCGGTCTGCGCGGCCCAGAACATCCCCGCCGGCGCGACACTCAAGGAATTCGCGCCCGGCCAGTTCGAGGTCAATCTGCATCATGTCGCGAGTGCCGAACTCGCCTGCGATCACGCCGTCCTGCTGAAGCGCGCCGTGAAAGCCGTTGCGCGGCGGCACGGCCTCGGCGTGAGCTTCATGGCGAAGCCGTTCGCGGATTCAGCCGGCTGCAGCCTGCACGTTCATGTCAGCCTCGTCGACAAGGCCGGCCGCAACGTATTTGCCGGATCAAGCCCGAAAGAGCCATTCTCCGACACGCTGCGCCACGCCATCGGCGGTCTCGCGGCGACGATGGCCGAATCCATGGCGATCTTCGCGCCGACCGCAAACTCGTACCGGCGCTACCGGCCCGGTCTGTTCGTGCCGTTGCAGCCCAATTGGGGTGTCAACCACCGTGGCCTGGCATTGCGCATTCCGTTGTCTGCGCCGGAGGACACGCGCATCGAGCACCGTCCGGGCGGCGCGGACGGAAATCCTTACCTCGTGATGGCGGCGATCCTGGCCGGCATCCACCATGGCATCACGAATCGCTGCGATCCGGGTCCGATGGTGACGCAGGGCACGGTCATCGAAGAAAAGGCGGCATTGCCATTGCGCTGGGAAGCCGCGCTCACCGCATTCGAGGCAGGTCAGGTCCTGCCGAAGTATCTCGGCAAGCGCTATCGCGATCTGTATGCGGCCTGCCGCCGCGAGGAATGCGACCGCTTCCACGCACAGATCACGGATCGCGACTACGAGTGGTACCTGCGCGCGGTCTGACCGCGCCGCGCAGCGCGTCAGGACGTGAAGGCGGCGTTTCGCGCTGCGACCGAACCGCGGGCCGGCGCCTGGATGAGTTGCGTGACCGGCAGTCTCGCGCGAATCCAGTCCTGGAATCCCGCCAGCACGATTTCCTTGTCCGACAGGATGCCCTGCGTGTAGGCGCCCGACGCAAGGCCATGCTGCACCGAGCGCGTGAGCACCTCGTCCTCCGCCTGCACGCGTGTGTTGAGGCGTGAGCACAGGAATCGCGCCGCCCGCATCTCGCGACTGTCATCTGGAAAGCCATAAGACCGCGCACGAATCAAGGTGCGTCCGGGTCCCAATGGCACGAGCTGGAAGAAATCCAGCCATTCCGGGTAGATGTCGAAGAAGACATTCGGGAATAGTCCGAAATAAGTCCAGCGCCGGCGCATGTCCTCGGGCAGATGCTCGATCACCGGCAGGAACCGCGCGTAGCGCTCCGCACTCCATGACTTGAGCGGCTTCTCGCGCATGCGATGACTCAAGCGCATGGTGCCACCGGCAGGCAGGATCTCGCGATCGTACTTCGACTCCATCAATGCCGAGAGGCCCGGGTGCCCGATCGGGAAGTGATAGTCCTCGACATAGTTCTCGACGACATTCTTCCAGTCGATTTCGAGCTCACGAGTCCAGAGATCGTCCAGCGGAACCATCTGGTCCATCCGGTAATGCGCGAGTTCGGCCTGGTGAGGCGCCATGCGTTCGGCGACGCCGGGCTCGCCCGACTGGAATCGGACGAACACCATGCCCATGAATACTTCGAGCTCGATCGGCTTCAGGCCGAACTTCGAGCGATCGAACTTCGGAAACGTGTCCGGCGCGCTGACGCTGCGATTGCGCCCGTCGAGATGATAGGTCCAGCCGTGGTACATGCAGGTCAGGAACTTGCCGCAGCGGCCACGCTCGCCGCTGACAACGGCATGTGCGCGATGGGAGCAGACATTGTGGAATGCGCGCAATGTGCCACTCTCGTCGCGCACGACGAATCCACGCTGGCCGAAAAACTCGAACGCCACGAAGTCGCCGGTAGTCGCCAGCTCGCTCACATGGCAGACGACCTGCCATGACGGCAGGAATATCCGCTCTTTCTCGAGTTCGTGAAACTCTTCGTTGTGGTAGACCCAGGCGGGCAGCGTGTAACGCAGCGAGGGATCCGCCGACACCGCAGAATCTACCGACACCGCAGGCTCCGGCACGGCAGGCCTCATCCTGGCCTGTGCAGTCGCCTCGATCCGCTCCGCAAGCCACGGGAACACGCTGCACAGGTAGGCGCGGCACTGGCGCTTGGCCGCCTCGCGATTGAAATCGTCGCCTTCGAACAGGATGCCCTGCCACTGCTGGTCGATCAGGCCAGTCAATCCGAGCGAGACGGCCTCGGCATCGGGCCAGCCAGCGATTGCCCGCGCTGCAATCAGCCGCGTGCAGAATTTCGTGACCGTCTGGCTGTAGGCCTGATCGCGACCGCCGCAGATCCGCTGGTAGTCGGCACGCGCATTCGTTTCCGCAAGGAATGCGTACCAGACGGCGATCTTCTGGGAATTGCTGAGACGCCGGGAGAGGCTCGCATCGACGATGCCGAGCAGCCCGCGCAGGTCATCGTCGCCCGCCTCTTCGAGCACGGTCGCCATCACCTCGGCAAATTCTTCCGACACTTCGGAAAGCGTCGCAAGCAGCAGCGCTTCCTTGCTGCCGAAATGAAAGTTGATCGACGCAGCCGTATGTCCTGCTGCGCCCGCGATCTTGGCGGAAGTCACTTCCGACAGGCCGTGACGGGAAATCGCAGCGACCGTCGCAATGATCAGGTCGAGTTTCGATCCCGTCGGCCGGAGTTCGGCACTGCTTTCGAGGTTTGCTGCCATGGGGCCATTTTAATCGGTTCGGCAGATCGACTCAACGACTGTTCAGTATTTGAAATGATCATTTAGTTAAGCATAACTCATTGTTTTTAATTGTATTATTCACGTAGGTGACAGGCTGTCGGTTCAATGCCACCATCCGGGCGAACCAATGGCCATGGAAACGAGGCGCGGCTTTGACAATTCCGTTCCGGCTGCTGACAGCAGCCTTGTCCCTGTTCTTGCTGCAGGCAATGCCGGCCGGCGCCGGCGAAACCGCGCTCCGCCTGCCGGATGAGGTCACGACGTTCGCCGACGGGCGCAAGCCGATCCAGGCGCTTTATCAGTCTTATCTGAAGCTGCTCGATCGCGGGTGGACGCTCGAAATCGTGGCGAACTCCCAGCCCGCCGGCACGACGGCCGCGCTCCCGATCATCGCCCTGCGTTCGCCCCAAAGCGGTCCCGCGGTCTGGATCCTGGCGGGAATCCACGGCGAGGAACCGGCCGGGCCGAACGCGCTTGCTGCCGTCATCGAGGACATCGCGAGACTCGGCCAGCAGCGCCCCGTGGTGCTGATGCCGCTCCTCAATCCGCAGGGCTACGCGCGAAACTGGCGTTACCTGAATGTCCCGATCTATTCAGAGGCCATCGAGGGGCACAGCGTCGGCGATTCATCGCATCTGTTGCCTGCCCCCGAGAAACCCGAAAATCCGCGCGCTGCATCAGGCTCGAGCCCCGAGGCGGACGCCATCACCGCTTTCGTGCTGCACCTCGCCGCCGACTACCCGCCGCTCTACAGCATTGACCTGCATGAGGACAATCTCATCGACCAGGGCTATGTCTACTCGCAGGGCACGCTCGGAAGCGCCGATCCACTGGCCATCGAAGCGGTCAGCGTATTGAAGGACAACGGCGTGCCGATCAAAGTGGGCGGCGAGACGCGATTCGGCGAAAAGGTCGCGGATGGCATCATCGGTCCGGTCGTCGACAGCTCCATCGACGAATTGATCAGCAGCAAGGATGTCGTCGTGGATGGTCGCGTGCAGCCCGGGCCTGCCGCGAAAACCGTATTGGTCTTTGAAACGCCGGCTGCTGCGCTGACGCTCGAGCGTCGCATCGATGCTCACGCAGCGCTGATCCGCCGGCTCCTGGCCCTGATCGCCGGCAGCGCTCCGGCGCTGGCTCATGCGCCCTCGCCACCCGCGTACGGTATCCGCCTGCAGGAGGCCTGGATCACGCTGCCGGATGGCGTGCGCCTGTCGGCGGACCTCTATATGCCTGATGGCGGCGCGGCCGATGCGAAATTTCCGGTCCTGCTCGAGTACCTGCCCTATCGCAAGCACGAAGGCCGCAGCCGGGACTACCCGATGTATTCCTATTTCGTGCAGCGTGGTTACGTGGTCGCGGCGGTCGACATCCGCGGCACCGGCAACAGCGAGGGCCGGCTGATCCCCCATGAGTATTCCGAGATCGAACAGCAGGACGGCGAGGTCGTGATCGACTGGCTCGCGAAGCAGTCCTGGTCGAATGGCAATGTCGGGATGTTCGGCATCTCCTGGGGCGGCTTCAATTCCATCCAGATGGCGCTGCGCAATCCGCCGGCTTTGAAAGCCATCATCGCCGTGGATGCCACCGAAGACCTCTACCAGGACGACGTGCATTTCATGGACGGCATCATGCACGTCGACTCCTGGGAGATGAGCCAGGATCTCGACAACGCCCGCCCGGGCGCGCCGGATTACCGGATCGACGAGGCTTATTTCCGCGATCGCTTCGACACCGATCCCTGGATGCTGACCTACAAGGTCCAGCAACGCGACGGCGCCTTCTGGGACCGGGCATCGGCGAAAGACCGCTATCAGGACATCCGCATCCCTTCTTTCTTCATCGGCGGCTGGTACGACGGCTACCGCGACAGCATCCCGCGCATGCTTTCGAATCTGCAGGTGCCGGTGAAGGCCATCGTGGGCGCCTGGTCGCACGCCTGGCCGCACGATCCTTACCCGAATCCCGGAATGGAATGGCGATACGAGGCCGTGCGCTGGTTCGATCAATGGCTCAAGGGCATCGACACCGGCATCATGGATGAGCCGCGCTTCGCGGTGTACGTCCGCAACTGGCACGCGCCCGGTCCTTATCTCGCGTACGCGCCAGGCAGCTGGCGTTACGAGGATGGCTGGCCCATCGCGCGTATCCGCAATCAGGTCCTGTATCCGCAACCCGATCACACGCTGAGCCCCAGCGAGCCGCCCGCCACGACGCACGCACTCCGCTACTTGCCTTCAATCGGCGTGGAAGCTGGCGGGCCGGTGATGTGGTGGGGAGATGTCGCGCATGACCAGCGTCCGACCGACGCATTCAGCCTGACCTACGACAGCGCGCCGCTGACCGAGGACATGGAAATCCTCGGCCTGCCGCGGGCCACGCTCGCGGTTTCGACCGATGCGAAGCGCGCCAACTGGATGGCGCGACTGTCCGACGTGGCACCCGATGGGACGGTGACGCAGGTTGCGGGCGCGGCATTCAACGGGAATCATCGCCTGTCAGCGCGCGCACCCTCGGCGATCGTGCCCGGCCAGGAATTCACGATCGACATCGACATGCACTTCACTTCGTGGGTGTTTCCGAAGGGGCATCGCATACGGCTCGCCGTCGACAATGCGCAGTGGCCGATGCTCTGGCCAACACCCGATCCGATGACGACGACGCTCCGCCTCGGCGACGGATCGCGGCTGTCATTGCCCGTCGTGCCATTCGAGAAGCGGCCGGTGCCTGCCTTCCTGCCGCCTGCGGCGAGTCCGCCGATGCCGCGTTTCGAGACGCTCGATGCTGGCACCAGCTCCGGCTACGGGGAAATCTCCTCGGTCGATCGCAATCCGCAGACCGGCACGGCAACGGTGACCGCCACCAACAGCGGCGGCTACCGCTACCCCTGGGGCACGGAGCGCTACCACGAAACCATTCGCCACGATGTCACGGACAGCGCACCCGACAAGGCATCGGTGCTCGGCACGCACCGGATGGAAGTGGACCTGCCAGGCCGCAAGCTGCTCTGGGAAGCGGAATTGTCATTCAAGAGCGACCACGAGAATTTCTATTATAGTTACCGGCGACGCCTGTCCGAGAATGGCAAGTTGCTGCGCGAGAAAACCTGGACCAGGACCATCCCGCGCGACTTCCAATAACGAACCTGATTCATTGACCGAGGACGATATGATGACAACCCAGACTCGGATTTTCGGCCATTCAATTTGCCGCCTGCTGTTCGCAGCCGTCGTGGCCCTCGGCTCCGGCTGCTCGAAGGAACCGGCGGGCCCCGTGGACGACGCTGCGGCGGCCGATCTGGCGCTGAAGGGCGGCGCGATCTACACCATGGACGGCTCACGCAGCTGGGCGCAGGCGGTCGCGATTTCCGACGGACGCATCGTCTACGTCGGCACCGACGCGGGCGCCAAGGAACACATCGGCCCGCAGACCAAAGTGGTCGACCTCAAGGGTCGCATGGTCGTGCCGGGATTCCAGGACGTGCACATTCACCCGATCTCGGGCGGCATCGAGGCGAATAGCTGCGACCTGAACGTGGCCACGACCGTCGAGGAATACGTCGCGACGATCAAGAAATATGCCGACGCCCATCCGGACCTGCCCTGGATCAAGGGCGGCGGCTGGTCGATGGCGGCATTCGGCCCGGGAGCGCTCGCGGGCAGGCAATTGATTGATGCGGTCGTCCCGGATCGTCCGGTGATCCTGTGGAGCCGCGACGGCCACACGGTTTGGGTCAACAGCAAGGCGCTCGAAGTTGCCGGCATTACGAAAGACACCAAGGACCCGGAAGACGGCCGCATCGACCGCGATCCGAAGACCGGAGAAGCCGTTGGCAGCCTGCAGGAAGGTGCGGGCAGCCTCGTCGCCGAGAAGGCGCCGCCGGATACGGACGCCACGCGCGACGCGGGGCTTCGTTACGCGATCAAGATGCTGAATGGCTTCGGAATCACGGGTATCCAGGACGCTTCAGTGAACGAGGACGACCTCAAGACGTACCGCAGGCTCGACGACGCGGGCGAGCTTTCGCTGCATGTCGTGGGATCCATCTGGTGGGAGCGCGGTGAGGGCCTCGAGCAGATCGAGAACATCAAGCGCCTCCGGAGCGAGTACACCAAGGGCCGCATTGACGCCGGCACCGTCAAGATCATGCAGGACGGCGTGATGGAAAACTACACGGCCGTCGTGCTCGAGCCCTACAAGCTACCAGGCAGGAAGGACGTGCGCGGCATCCCGATGATCGAGCCGGAGCTTTTGAAGCAGGCTGTGACGAAGCTCGACGCGGACGGATTCCAGGTGCATTTCCACGCCATCGGCGACGGCGCGGTCCGCCAGTCGCTCGATGCGATCGAGGCGGCCCGCACGGCGAATGGCGACCTGGGCCACCGCCATCACATCGCGCACGTGCAGCTGATCCATCCCGACGACCAGCCGCGCTTCCGCAAGCTCGGCGTCGTCGCAAATTTCCAGCCGCTCTGGGCTTACGCAGACGATTACGTCATCGAACTGACGCTGCCCTTCATCAGCCGCGCAACCGCCGGATACATGTACCCCATCGGTAGCATGGAAAAGAGCGGCGCCGTCGTCGCCTTCGGCAGCGACTGGTCGGTCTCGAGCGCGAACCCTTTCGAGGAAATGGAGACCGCGGTCACGCGCATGGGTGCGCTCGGCGACACGAAGCTGCCCTTCCTGCCGGAAGAGCGCATAACGCTGCCGGAGGCGCTCGCTGCCTTTACGATCAACGCCGCATACACGAACCGCGACGAAGAGAACTCGGGCTCGCTCGAGGTCGGCAAGCGGGCTAACCTCGCCGTGCTCGACCGTAACCTGTTCGAGATCCCGCCAGAAAACATTTCAGACACGCAGGCGCTGGTCACGCTGTTCGAGGGCAAGCCCGTGCACGGAGATCTGGACGCCCTCTGATGGGATCGACACGACGTGGAAATCACAACATGCAAATCAGGAAGAAGCTTCGCCAAATCACGTCTGCTGCAGCCGTTGCGGCAATGATTGTTGCCCAAGCCCAGGCCTCGGAGGACAGCGCCGGATCCGGCTCTTATCAGGACCTGGTTTCGCTGTTCGCGCAGTGGCGGGCCTTCGAGCAACCGCCCGATGTCGATGGCACGCCTGACTATACGGCTGCGACATTTGCACGGCGCCAGCAGGAACTGAAGACGTATCAGCAGCGCCTGGCGGCGATCAGCCGTGAAACATGGCCCATCGAGCAGCAGGTTGACTACCAGCTAGTGCGCGCCGAGATGAACGGCATGGATTTCTGCATTCGCGTCCTGCAACCCTGGGCGCGCGACCCTGCTTTCTACACGACGGTCTGGACGGAGCAGAGCGACACGCCTGCGCATGAAGGCCCGACTCACCACCACCTGGCCGAGTTGTGGACCTACGAATACCCGCTGTCGCCGACGGCGGAGGTCAAGCTCGCGGCCGAACTGTCCGTGATCCCGCCGCTGCTGAAGCAGGCCCAGCTGAATCTGACCGGCAATGCGCGCGACCTCTGGGTCACGGGTGCCGGATCGATGCAAAAGCAGGTCGAGGCGCTCGATACGCTGGCGCAGAAGACCGCCGGAAGTGGCAAGGATTTGCGTCAGGCGATTCGCGCCGCGCGCGAGGCGACCGTGGGTTTCGTCACGTGGCTTGCGCAGCAGACGCCGTCGAAGGATGGACCCTCCGGTATCGGCAAGGACAACTACACCTGGAGCCTGCGCAATGTCCACCTGATACCGATGACCTGGGACGAGGAAGTCGCTGTCCTCAAGAGTGAGCTGGCGCGGGCGCATGCCTCGTTGAAGCTCGAGGAAGAACGCAATCGCGCGCTGCCGCCGCTGCCGATGATTGCGACCCCCGAGGAATACCAGGTGCGCGCCAACGAGGCGGTGACGAAATTCATCGCATTCCTGAAGGACCGGGACATGTTCCCGATGCGCGACTACATGGACCCGGCATTGCGCGCACAAATGGGCGAATACGTGCCGATCGAGAAGCGCAACTTCTTTGCCATCGCGACTCATTACGAGCCGCTGACACTTTACACCCACTTCTACCATTGGTGGGACCTCGCGCAGATGCGCGATGACCCGCACGAGAGCCCGATCCGGCGCGGGGCGCTCCTCTACAACATCTGGGACAGCCGCGCCGAGGGCATGGCGACCGCAATGGAGGAGTTCATGCTGCATGCGGGCCTGTTTGACGATTCACCACGCACGCGTGAAATCGTCTGGATCATGCTCGCGCAACGCGCAGCCCGCGGCCTCGCATCGCTCTATGCGCATGCCAACCTGTTCGACATCCAGCAGGCAAAGGCCTTCCAGGTGAAGTGGACGCCGCGCGGCTGGATGCGGCCGGATCTCGACCTGCTGGGCTTCGAGCAGCAGCTCTACCTGCGCCAGCCGGGTTACGGGTCGAGCTACGTGACCGGCAAGTACATGCTGGAAAGGCTGATGAAGGATTATGCGGACAAGCTAGGCGGGCAATTCACCCTGCGCCGTTATTTCGAAGAGGTGAACCGTGCCGGGATAATCCCCGTCTCTCTGATCCGCTGGCAACTCACCGGCCAGGACGACGAGATCCGCGCGTTGAACCAGGCGCCCTGACAGGAAATTCCGCCGCAGCTGATGATATGGCCTGCACCCGGCGGCGCTAATCGAGTCCCTGGTCCGCGAGCGCAATCAACTGCCGTTCGCGTGCAAGGTCCAGGTCGCGGCACAGCGCCCAATAGAGCAGCGCCGCCACCGGCAATCCCACCAGCATCGCGATGTCCGCGCCGCCTAATGCGCGGGCTATCGGACCCATATACATGCCGGAACTGAAAAACGGGATCATTGCGATGAAACCGATCAGGTACGTTGCGATGCCACGCCAGTTCCAGCGGCCGTACAGGCCGTTGGGATTGAACATCTCGCGAATGGAGTAGTGCCCTTTGCGAACGACGTAAAAATCAATCAGGTTGATCGCGGTCCAGGGCGTCATCAGATAGAGCAGCAACACCAGCAGGTCGCCAAAGCGATGGACAAAATCGCTGGATGCGAGCAGGCCCAGTCCAAGCATCGCGGCGGTCGCGATGGCAAGACAGACGAGGCGCTTGAATGTCGAAGCGGGCGCCGGGTGCAACGAATCGGCAACCGACATGAGCGCCAGCGATGCGCCATAAGAATTGAGACTGGTGATTGTGACCAGTCCAAACAGGGCCGCGACCAGCAATGGCAGGCCCAGCCCGGGGAGCGCAACATCGGCGGCGTCCCGCATCGCCGCCGCGACTTCAGCCTGCGGATAGAGCGCGGCGCCCAGACTGCCGAGCAGCATCATCCAGGCGCCGCCGACGAAGGCCCCAAGATAGGTCCACCAGAACGATTCGCGTACCGAAACCTCGCGCGGCAAGTAGCGTGAATAGTCGGAGACATAGATCGACCAGCTCAGCTGGTATGCCGCCGCCGCGAAAAACTGCACCAGAAAGGCCGTTCGATTGAATGCGCCCAGGTCCCAGTGACTCGCCGGTAGATCGATCTTGAACAGGACTGCCACAGAAAAAATCAGCAGCGCCGCAATCATCGTGTAGGCGACCCAGCGCTGGGTCCTGTGTATCCAGTCGTAGCCCACCGCCGCGATCACCGTTGCTGCCACCGTGAAGACCACCATGATGAGCGGATCGTAATCGGCTGAAGAGCCGATCAGCTGCCGCACAGTCTGGGCGACCAAGACTTCGTTGAAGGCGTTGAAGCCAATGTAGGCGATCAATGCGACGACCCAGACCAGCAGCGCGCCCATATAGCCGAACTGAGGTCGCGACTGGATTAGTTGTGGCAAACCCAGTTGCGGGCCCTGGGTGGCATGAAACGCCATGAAAAAAGTGCCCAATGCGCAGCCACCCAGGACTGCGAGCGTGGTCCACAACAGATTGCCGCCGAGCGTGATTCCAAGCACACCCACGGCCAGCGTCGCCAGATGCGCATCGCCACTGAACCAGACCGGCCACAGGTGCCAGACCTTGCCGCGGCGTTCCGCCAGCGGCACATAGTCGATCGACCGTTTCTCCAGCAGATCCAGCATGGATTACCATGGTTGGGCGCGCCGGTGCAGGTCGCCATCCGGCGGCCGGGGCGGTATTATCATAGCGGCTATATATAACGAGGAGCCAGCATGAACCCGGAAGTCCTCATTTAGCATGGCGTTGCGTCGCATGCTCGCGCCGCGCAGCATTGCACTGATCGGCGAGCGCGGCTGGACCGAGGCGGTAGCGAGGGCGTCCCTTGCCGTCGGGTATCAGGGCAAGCTGTGGCGCGTCCATCCAAGCCGTGCATCCACGCCGGATGTTCAATACTTCCGCAGCATTGATGACCTGCCGGAATCGCCGGATTGTGCCTTTGTTGCCGTGCCAAATCATCAGGCGCCGGAAGTCGCGGCGGCGCTGGCCAGGCGCGAGGCCGGTGGGTTTGTCTGCTTCAGTTCGGGCTTTGCGGAAATGCAGACCGCCGCTGCAATCGAGTTGACTCAGGAGCTGCGGCGCAGCGCAGGCGCCATGCCTTTTCTCGGGCCCAACTGCTACGGCATGGTCAATTTTTTCGATCGTGCAGCCCTGTGGCCTGATCAGGTGGTCGGCAAGTCGCCAGAGCGCGGCGTGGCACTGATTTGTCAGAGCGGCACGATTGCGCTGACCTTGATGTTCAGCGGCCGATCACTGCCATTGGGCTATGTCATCACCATCGGCAACCAGACCCGGCTGACAGCGGCGGACTTGATCACTGAATTGTGCGATGACCCGCGAGTGACTGCCATCGGACTCTATCTGGAGGGCATTCAGGACGGCGCGGAATTTGCGCGCGCCGCCCGCAAGGCGCACTCCTGCGGCAAGCCATTGGCACTGGTCAAATCCGGGCGCACGCCGGCGGCGGCTCGGGCTGCGCGCAGCCATACCGGTGCCCTGACGGGCAGCGATGCCGTCTTTGACGCCTTCTGCCGGCAAGCCGGCATTGCGCGCTGCGAAACCTTGGGGGCGCTGTGTGAAACCCTGAAACTGCTGCATGCCGGCGGACCGCTCGCGGGCCAGCGTGTCATTTTTCTGGGCGCGTCCGGCGGCGACATGGCCATGACCTCGGACTTGTCCAGGCACCTGCAACTCGATTTCCCGGCCATTTCGCCGGACACGGCAAAACAGTTGCGCGGCCTGTTGTCGGATCGCGTCAGCATCGCCAATCCCTTCGATATTCATACGTATCTCTGGTTTGAACATGCGGCGCTACGAAAAGTCTTCGACACAGTCTTGAGTGAAGACGTCGATGCGGTTGCCTTCATGCTCGACTGCCCGCCCGAGGCGAGTTGCGATTTGTCGGATTACACGTCCGTGATCAAGCAATTTGTTGCGGCTGCCGCGGGCGCCAGACCGCGCGCAGTTCTGCTCGCATCGCTGCCCGAGACCCTGAATGCGTCGATCCGGGAGAGCTGCATGGCTCGCGGCGTGGTGCCGCTGCAAGGTCTGCGCGAAGGCCTGGAGGCCCTGGATCAGGCGAGCGCGATGGGCGTGGCCGGGCGACTGCAGGAATTTCCGGTCCCAAGACTGCCGCAGGCCGCGCGCGGCATGGCCTTGCCGATCGGGGAGCACGCCGCCAAAGCAGCGTTGGCTCGTTATGGCGTTCCGGTGCCGCACGGTCGCGTCGTCGACTGCGCGGATGCGGCAGCGACTGCGACCGAGCTCGGATTCCCGGTGGCGATCAAGGTGACTGGTGCAGGCATTGCGCACAAGTCCGATCGCGGTGGAGTCGCGCTCAATGTCGCGTCGGCGGCGGAGGCCAGTCTTGCCGGCGCAAGGATGGCGGCATTGTCTCCACAGTTGCTGGTTGAAAACATGGTTACGGACGTGGTGGCCGAAATCCTGGTTGGCCTGATTGTCGATCCGCAGTTTGGCCAGGTCCTCGTGCTCGCCGCTGGCGGGACGCACGCGGAGCTTTGGCAGGATCGCGTCAGCCTGCTGCCGCCGTGGACCCGCCCATCGATCGCAGCCGCGCTGAGAAAATTGAATATTGCGCGCCTGCTGGCGGGTTTTCGCGGCCAACCTGCCGGCGACGTCGATGCGCTGATTGATGCGGTGCTGGCCATTGGACGTTACGCTGCCGATCATTGCGAGGTCCTGGTGGAGATGGACGTCAATCCGTTGATTGTCCGGCCGCAGGGTCTGGGTGTCGTGGCGGTCGATGCGCTGATCAGTACTCAGGAGGTTTCCTAACATGCGCGACGGAATACGGATATTTCGCAATGGGCCGATTTTCGAAATCACCATTGACCGCCCCAAAGCCAACGCCGTCGATCTCAAGGCAAGCCTTGCATTGAACGAGGCAATCGAGACCTTCCGCGACGACGCTGACATGCGTGTCGGAATCATCACCGGCGCGGGCGAGCGCTTCTTTTCTCCCGGCTGGGACCTGAAGGCTGCCGCAGCCGGCGAGGCCTCGGCGGAAGACTGGGGACCGGGCGGATTCGGCGGGCTGAATCATCCGCGGAATCTCAACAAGCCGATGATTGCTGCGGTTAATGGCATTGCCTGCGGCGGCGGTTTTGAGATCGTGCTGGGCGCCGACCTCATCGTCATGGAAGAGCACGCAAGATTCGCATTGCCGGAAATCAATGTCGGCGTGCTGGCAGATGCGGGTTCAATCAAGTTGCGCCGGCGCATTCCGTATCATGTTGCGGTAGACATGCTGTTGACAGGCCGCTGGCTGGATGCGAAAGAGGCGCTACAGTGGGGACTCGCGAATCATGTGGTGCCAAGAGGGCAGGCGTTGACCAAGGCACGTGAAATCGCCCGGCAAATGGCCGAAGGGCCGCCGTTGCTGTTTCCTGCCATCAAGCAGCTGCTGCGCCACTCGGAAATGATTGCGGAACACGAAGCCTTTACGCTGCACGATTCGCTCGACCTGGTGCAAAGGGTGGTGCGATCCGAGGATCTCAAGGAAGGCACGCGTGCCTTCACCGAGAAACGCAAGCCGCGCTGGACCGGTCGTTAGAACCGGCCACCGGGCCGGTGGTCAGGTTCAGCCGCCGAGTGGGCGCAGCAGGGCGCGCGAAATGATGTGACGCTGCACCTCGCTGGTGCCTTCCCAGATACGTTCGATGCGCGCATCGCGCCAGATACGTTCGAGCGGCAGGTCCGACATCAGGCCCATGCCGCCATGTATCTGCAGGGCCTGGTCCGCAACCATGGCCAGCATCTCGGTCGCTTTCAATTTGGCCATCGCCATGTCGAGATCCGTTGCAATTTTCTGATCGTGCTTCCAGGCAGCTTCCATCACCATGAGCTCTGCTGCCCGCAACTCCATGGCCATGTCCGCGAGTTTGAAGCTGACACCCTGAAATTTGCCGATCTGTTGTCCGAACTGAACCCGTTGGACCGTCCAGGACTTGGCAAGATCCAGGGCCCGTTCGGCCCGGCCCAGGCAGGTGGCTGCGACCTGGAGTCTCGTGACGCTGAGCCAGCTGTTGGCCACTTCCAGCCCCTGGTGCAGCTCGCCGAGTATCGCAGCGGCCGGCACACGGCAATTGTCGAACTCCAGAATGCAGTTGTTGTAGCCGCGGTGCGAAACGTTGCGATAACCCTCGCGCACCGCAAATCCTGGGTGGCCCTTGTCGACCAGGAACGCGGTAAGCCGCGCCCGCGGCCCTCTTGGGCTCGCCTCGGTACTCGTGGCGGCGAATACGATGACAAAATCGGCGTGATCGGCATGGCTGATGAAATGCTTGGATCCGTTGATGACGAAGCTGTCGCCGCTTGACACCGCGCTGGTCCTGATGGAACGCAGGTCCGAGCCCGCGCCCGGTTCGGTCAATGCCAGGCAGTCCATTTTCTCGCCGCGCACGCAGGGCAACAGGTAACGTTCACGCTGCTCGCCGACACAGGCGAGCAGGATGTTGGACGGTCGGGCGACACAGGTGTAATGCAGCGCGTAATTGGCGCGGCCCAGTTCCTTTTCGTACAGGACCCAGGTCAGAGTATCAAGACCGCCGCCGCCCAGTTCCGCCGGCATGTTGGCGGCGTAGAGGCCCGCCGCAATGGCCTTGGCCTTCAGTTCGCGACGCAATTCGTCGCGCAACACGCCGGTGTTCTCGATTTCCTGTTCGTGCGGATAAAGCTCCCGCTCGACGAATCGTCTGGTCGATTCGACTATCAGCTGCTGCTCATCGGTCAGCGAGAAATCCATGATCGCTCCCTCTGCCAGCTGGTGCCGTTGGCCCAGTCGCGAAGCAGGCGCAGCTGCAAATCGAGTTGCTCGAGCTGCCGCTCGGCAGGCCAGTCGGCGGGGCTGGTCACGGCAGTTGCCGTCAAGCCGTTGATGAACGTCATGATCGAATCCAGGACCTGCTTGCGCAATGCCGTGGGCCAGCGCTTCCATTCCGGCCAATGCGCGGCAATGCAGCGTTCGGACAGGCCCACATATTCGCGGTGCACCCCGGCATTGAGGCGCCGGGCGCTCGGACTGGTCGGGATCATTCCCCAGAACGCGGTCCAGAACGCACATTCTTCGCGTCGCAGCCGGTCGATCGGCAACGATTCGCTGAGCACTTCCAGCAGATCGTCGCCTGGCTGGTCGCGCCGCAGCAGACGCTGTTCCATGCGTTCCAGAATCAGACGCAGGGCGGCCAGCATCATCTGGTCCTTGGACCTGAAATAGTGGGCCACCATGCCGGTCGTGAATCCCACGGAATCTGCGATGCGCGCGACCGTTGCCTGTTCGAAGCCATGTCGTGCCACGACCTGACACACGGCTTGGGCAATCTGCTCGCGACGTTGGTCGTGATCGACCAGTTTTGGCATGGCTCAGCCGACCCTTTTCAGACCAATCGAGCGACCGCGCTCACGCGGCGGCGATAGCTTCGCGTGCGCCGCCGCAAGGCGTTCAACCTGTGCCTGTACCTCGGGACCCATGGGCGCAGTGCGCTTGACGTTGCTGTCGACATGTAACTGCATGTGCTCGGCAGTGGCCACCAATGCCGCGTCGTGCGCACGATGCATGCGATGAAAAATGTGCAGACGTTTGGCATCGAACTCCAGTATCTGCGTGGTCACATAGAGCGACTCGTTGACATTCAACTCCAGTTGATGCGTCAGGTGCGTTTCGACGGTAAAGAACGAGCGGCCGGTGGCCCGGTAGGCCGCATCGGCGCCGAGTCGTACGAACAAGGCATCGGACGCGTCGCCAAAGACCTGCAGATAGCGGGACTCGGTCATGTGGCTGTTGTAGTCGATCCACTCCGGGCGCACCTGGGTTGTCAGGATTCGCGTCGGACCGGACTGATCGTGCACAAGTTGCTGCGCCGCCTTCGATGCGTCCGCAAAGAGCCGGTCCTCGACCGCTCGGAGCGTCGCGCCCGCGCCCACGTTGTATTGACGCAGGACCTGCTGGATCGCGACCAGGTAATCGTCGCGCAACCGCTCGAGTTCACGGATCGATCGGCCCGCTGCCTGCAGTTGCGTGCCCTCGACCATGCGGTCGATCAGTCCGTCAGTCAGTTCGGGTGCTTCGAGTCTGGTCCAGGGCCATTTCAGACAGGGTCCGAATTGCGCCAGCATTTGACGCATGCCGGATTCGCCGCCCGCGAGGTGATAGATCAGATTCGTTCCCATGCCGGCCCAACGCAGACCAGGCCCATAAACAATGGATTCGTCCAGCTCACCGGTCGTTGCGACACCATCGTTGACCATATGCAGGATCTCGCGCCATAAAGCCTCCTGCAGCCGGTCTGTCAGGTGTCCAGGAATTTCCTTGCGCACCCGCAAGGGATGCATGCCGATGAACCTGAAAAAATCGCTTGCGGTCTGGAGCGTGGCGGCCGTTGTCAGCTCGCCGCCCACGATTTCAACCAATGGCAGCAGATAGACCGGATTGAACGGGTGGGCGACGCAGAACCTTTCCGGCAACTGCATCGAACGCTGAAGATCGCTCGGCATCAGCCCGGAGGTGCTGGAGGCAATGATGACTCCCGGGCGTGTATGCCGGCTGATGTCCCCGAGGACCCGCTGCTTGAGTTCCAGCTGCTCCGGGATATTCTCCTGAATAAAATCCGCGGCGCGTGCCATCTGCATGATGTCCGTGGTAAATGACAATTGGCCTTTGGGTGGTAGCGGCGCGGTAATCAAGCGCGCGAGGGCAGGTTCTGCATTCGCAACCGCAGAACGCAGCCAGGCCTCCATCTCGGGTTTGGTGTCCGCGGCAATGACGTTGACGCCGAAATGGAGCGCCCGCGCAGCCCAGCCCGCCCCTATCACGCCGGTTCCCAGCAGGCCAAGCGTCTTGACTGTGCTCACAAGCGTGATCCCCTAATCCAAGAGATGAGCCGTTGCGCAGACGGTCTCGGGTAATATTACGACCGAAATATAATAATCCTTCGCGCCAAAGGATGCGATGACTACGACAGCGCTTGTTTCGGTCAGGCGCGTCCGGCGACACCGGATCATCGCGGCAGCGGGCGAGTGTCTTCTAGGCTGCGGGCGCCAATGGCCTCGGCCGGCCGACGGCATGCCCCTGCACGAAGTCGATGCCCATCGCGCGTGCCGCCTCGAGCGACGGCTGGTCTTCGACCTGCTCGGCGATCAGCCGGAAATTCAGCGTGCGCGCCATGCCGATCACGGCGGTGACCATCGCCTGGTTGACCGAGTCGCGCGCCAGATCGCGCATGAATGAGCCGTCAATCTTCAGGTAATCCATCGGCAGCTGCTTGAGGTTGGCGAAGCCGCCGAGATCCGTGCCGAAGTCATCCAGCGCGAATCGACAACCTATGCCGTGTAGCACGTCGATGAAGCGCCGCGATTGCTCCAGGTTGCCGATGACCGAGGTTTCCGCCACCTCAAAGCAGATCTGCTGCGGCGCCACACTGCTGCGGTCCAGTTCCTCGACGACGAATTCCAGGAATGTCGGGTCTGCCAGGGTCTGCCCGGACACATTGATGCACAGGCTGCGCCCCGGCGGCAGCCGGATCGCGCCCGCCGCAAGCGCCGCGAGCGCCGCGCCGAGCACCCAGCGGTCGATCAGCGACATCAGGCGATAGCGTTCCGCGGCCGGAAAGAATTCTGCCGGCAGGACGGGATGGCCGTCGTCGTGCAGCCGCACGAATACTTCCATCGCCGGCCCGCCGATCGAGCCCGGGCGAGTCGGCTCGATTGGCTGTAAATAAAGCTCGAAGAACCCGTCGCGCAGTGCCGCCTGAAGCCGCTGCAGCCAGTGGATCTCGCCGCGGCTGCGCGCGACGGCCTCGTCGTGCGAGGAGTAGACGTGGACGTGGATGCCGGTCTGCCGCTTGGCGACGTAGCAGGCCGAATCCGCCGCATTCATGATCTCTTCCTGCGAATTGCTCTCGCCCGTCAATTCGACCAGGCCGAGACTGACTCCGACGCTGAAGATCCGGTCCTTCCAGACGAAGCGGTATTCGCCGATCGCGCGCCAGATGTCGTCGGCGATCTGGCGTGCCTTCTCGAGCGGGCAGCCGACCAGCAGCACGCCGAACTCGTCGCCGCCAAGGCGCGCCACGGTATCCGAATCGCGCACCGCCTCGCGGATCAGCGCCGCGACCTCGCGCAGCATGTTGTCGCCCGCGAGGTGGCCGCTGGTGTCGTTGACCGCCTTGAAGCGGTCGAGGTCCAGGTAGCACATCACGTGGCTCTGCCGGCCCGCGCGCGCGCTCTCGAGGGCCTCGCCGAGGCGGCGTTCAAATTCGCGGCGATTGACCAGCCCGGTCAGCGCGTCGTGACTCGCCTGATAGGACATCTGCTGCGTCAGGCCACGCAGCTCGCTGACATCGTGCAGCATGACTGCGGCGCCGGTGATCTCCCCTTCCCCGCCGCGGATCGGCGATGCCGACGCTTCGATTCCGAGTTCATTGCCGGTTGCGCGCGCGATCATCAGCGCCCGCCGGCCAAGCGTGGCGCGGCTTCCGGAACCCAGGCACTGCTGTACCGGATCCGCCAGCGACCGGCGATCGTGCTCGTCGACAAAACCGACCAGCGCGCTGAACAGCTGACCGAGCGCTTCCTCGCGCCGGATCCCGGTGAGCGTCTCGGCAGGCCTGTTCATGTAATCGACCCGGCCCTGCGCGTCGGTCGTCATCAGGCCCTCGCCGAGCGCATCGAGTGCGAGCTGCGCGCGGCCCGGCAGCAATGACTGCCCCGGCGCTCCATGGTGCTGCAGCATCTCCAGCGCGCTCAGCAGCACGACCCTGCGGCCGCCGGAATCGAGCGCCGTGCCGGCAAGTTCCAGGCGCGTGACCTGGCCGTGGCTGTCGGACATCTCGACCTCGGTCATCGCCGGCCCGGATTCGCCGGACAGGGCGTGCGCGACGGCGAGGGTCACGAGCTCGGCGTACTCCGGGGCGACGAGATCCGCCAGATTGCGCCCCAGCATGTCCGCCACCGGCATGCCAGCGAGGGTCGCAAAGGCCTCATTGACTGCCTCGATTCGATCACCGTGCAGGAGTGCGGGCTCGCGCAAGCCGTCGAGCATCGCGCGCGCGACATCGGCACCCGCGACCCCGAGTCCGCGGGCGGTCTGATGCTCTATTTCGGCCTCGTCCACGAGCCGGCGCAGTGCGCGCCGTTGCAGCAGGATGACGACGGCGAGCACGGCGGCGACAATCGCGAATCCGGCACCAGCGATCACCGGGACCGTCATGCGGCCTATCATCCCCTTCGGTCTCGTCGCAGGCTGGGTAGCTGCGGAACCGTCGAATATGTTGTCTTACGCGGTCTTCGGCAGCATATCTCACGCTTGTACTAACGCCCCGCGCGATTCACCATAATGGTTCGGGGATTCACGCCAGCGCCCCATGCCAGGAGCAGAATGATCGAAAAATGCGATGCCGCGCGCCAGCAGATGATCGACCAGCAGGTCCGCACCTGGGAGGTGCTCGATCCGCGCGTGCTGGAAACACTCGCGGCGGTTCCGCGCGAACATTTCGTGCCCGAGGCCTATCGCGGCGTCGCCTTCGCTGACACCGCCATACCGATAGGGCACGGCGAATTCATGCTGCAGCCCAAGATCGAGGGCCGCATTCTGCAGGCGCTCGGACTGGAACGCGGCGCGCGCGTGCTCGAGATCGGCACCGGCACCGGTTTTTTCGCAGCCTGCATTGAATACCTCACCGGCGACGTCGAAAGCATCGAGATTCATGCCAAGCTTGCCGACGGCGCGGCGCGCGCGCTCGAGCGGCTGGGTGTCACACGCGTCCGGGTCGCATGCGCCGATGCGATGAATCGCGGCTTCGATCCCCACTACCAGGCAATCGCCGTGACCGGCTCATTGCCGGTTTACGATCCGCGATTCGAACGCGCCCTTGCAGTCGGCGGACGCCTGTTTGTCGTGGTCGGCTCGCCGCCGGTCATGGAAGCGCGGCTCATTACGCGCACGGCCGTCGACGCCTGGCTAAGCGAAACCCTGTTCGAGACTTGCATCGAGCCGCTCCGCAACGCGACGCCGGCGGTGCGCTTTCACTTCTAGCAGCCAATGGACCGCCGCCCATGCGCCCCTGGGGGCATTGCAGTGGGTCATATGGTGATATACACTAGTAGAACAGTAGTTGTCGTCGCCCACCCTGTGCCAAGGAAAGTCCTCGCATGAACACCAGGCTTTGCATCCGTTCCGTCCTGCCGGCCTTCAGCCTCGCAGCCGCGCTGCTGTGCGTCGCGCCGCCAGCTGGCAGCACCGATCTCGCCGCGATCTACCAGCAGGCACTGAAGAACGATCCGCTGATCCGGGAAGCGGAAGCGAATCGCCTCGCGGCACGGGAGTCGAAGCCGCAGGCACTCTCCGCCCTGCTGCCGCAGGTGACAGCGGGCGGGCGCTATGACGACTTTTCAACGGATGGCACGAGTACATTCATCGATCCAGGCTCTCCACCTGTGCCGTTCGACCGGATCAGCGAGGGAACGAACCAGGGCTGGAACGTGACGCTACGCCAGAGCGTGTTCCGCTGGCAGAACTGGGCCGCCCTGAAGCGCGCGGACGCCGAGAGCGCGCAGGCCGAGGCGGACTATCACGCAGCGCAGCAGGACCTGATCCTGCGGACCTCGGAAGCCTACTTCATTGTCCTGGCCGCGCAGGACACGCTAGAGGCGGGACAGGCCGCCTATGATGCCATCGCGCGCCAGCTCGAGCAGTCGGAAAAACGCTTCGAAGTCGGCCTGATCGCCGTGACCGACGTACAGGAAGCCAAGGCAGCGTTTGATTCCGCAACGGCGACGCTGATTCTGGCCAAGCGCGTTCTCGCGACCGCACAGGAACGGTTGCGCGAGCTGACCGGCAATACTTATGATGAGCTCTCGAGACCCGGTGCCGACATGCCGCTCGCCGGCCCGGATCCCGCAAATGCCGAGGACTGGGTGCAACTCGCGCTGAACCAGAATGCGCGGCTGATCTCCAGCCGGCTCGCTGCGGATATCACGCGTCAGGACATCAGTTTCGAGCGCGGTGGCCATTTCCCGAGCCTCGATCTGGTCGTTTCGCGCGTGGGCTTCGAGTCCCAGGCCGACATCACGGGCACGACCATCGGCGAGGATAACTCGGATTCGCGCGACACGACCGCTTCACTGCAATTAACGGTGCCTATCTACCTGGGTGGCGCAACTTCTTCGCGCGTACGGCAGGCGCAATACCGGCATCTGGCCGCGCGGGAGAGGCTGGAGCACACCGCGCGCCAGACCGAGCGCGACACACGTGACGCCTATCTCGGCGTCAATTCCGAGGTCGCGCGCGTGCAGTCGCTGCGCCAGGCGGCCGAATCGGCAAAGACCGCGCTGCAGGCGACCGAAGCGGGATACGAGGTCGGCACCCGCACCTCGGTGGACGTGCTGGAATCGCGCCGGCGGCTGTACGAGGCGCAGACCGTCTATGCGCGCAGTCGTTACGACTACCTGCTGAACGTGCTGCGGCTGCAACTTGCGGCCGGCACGCTCGACGACCAGGGCATCGCCGACATTAATTTGATCCTGACCGAGAACGTCCGGATCAAGTAGCGTCGGTCACCGCACTGTCCGCGGCCTGCGCGGCGGCGCGCCGGAGCCGGTCGGCAATCGCGGCCCAGGGCTCGTCGTCCGGCACATCTTCCACGAGTATGCGTGCCGCGCCCACGCGGTCGAGTTCGCGCAGCGCCGCATAAAGCGCGCGGCCGTATTCGACGGGCCGCTTGTCTAACTGACGCCATATCAGTTGATTCGATGCGACCGGCGCGCCGCTGCGTGCTAGCACCGCAAGTCGCTCGCCTGAGGCGAGCGAGCGCTCGATCTCAGACCGCAACCGTGCCGCTTCGATGACCACCAGCACGGTGCGTGGCGCGTAGTGCGAGCGATCGCGGCCCGGAGCGCGCGGAGAAGCCGCATCGGCGTCAGCGACCTCGCCCACGACGTCCCTGAGTTGGGATCGCGATATGGCGCCGGGTCGCAGGAGTGTCACGCGCCCGCCGAGGCAGGCGATGATCGTCGATTCGAGGCCTACCTCGCAGTCGCCGCCATCCAGCACCAGCGCGACACGATCGCCGAGCTCCTCGTGCACATCGGCAGCACGGGTCGGGCTGATGCGCCCGTAGCGGTTCGCCGACGGCGCGGCGATGCCGCCGCCAAATGCGGCGAGCAGCGCGCGCGCGACGGGATGGGCGGGTGCGCGCAATGCCACCGTTGACTGGCCGCCAGTCACCACCACAGGGACATCGGCTGCCTTCGGCAGCACGATTGTCAGCGGCCCCGGCCAGAATGCCTCGGCCAGGCGTCTGGCCGTGTCGGGCAGATCGGCGATCCATTCCTGCGCAGCCGCGAGACTACTGACATGAACAATCAGCGGATGACTGACCGGGCGGCCCTTGGCCGCGAAGATCCTGGCGACCGCCACAGGATTTCGTGCATCCGCGCCGAGCCCATAGACGGTTTCCGTCGGGAATGCCACGAGCTCGCCGGCATTCAGCAGCGCAACGGCCTCCTCGATCCGGGCGGGGTCGGGCAGCATCCGCCGCGCTCACTCCAGCGACACGCGCTGCCAGCCCGCCGCATTGCGGCGCAGCTCGTAGGCGGGCCAGTAATGACGGTCCAGACGCAGCGTGATCACTTCCACGGCGTCATTCCAGCTGACCGTCTTCAGGCGCAGTGACGAATGGTCCGGGCGGCCCGAGACTGCGCGGATGAAAGCATCGAGATCAGGTACCGGGATGCCGTCGACTTCGGTGATGCGGCGGCCTGCCCACAGCTTGTAGCGCGACGCGGGCGAACCATACATGAAGAACGCGATGAAGATTCCGTCCGGCCGGATGCCGCGTTGCGCTGCAATCGCCCGATGCGGCTCCTGCAATGTCGCGCCTGCCCATATCAATACCCGATCAATGTCGTGCCCCGACAGCAGCACGGTGTCGAGCGGGACCACGAGTTCGGCGCCGGAGCGCCACAGGGTCAGCTCGACCCGCGGCGCACCCACGGCAGTGCTCACGTCGCCGAAGCTGTTGACGACCCGGCCATCGACGGCGAGCAGCAGGTCACCCGGAACCAGGCTCGCCGCAGCGGGCGAGCCCGCGACCAGCCGCTCGATCGTCAGCACCTGGCGGCGCTCGGGATTGTGTGCCGTCAGGCGCTCGATCCACTGTTCACCGAGCCCGAGCCGGCGCGCCTGTGCGAGTGACAGCAGTCCGAACTCGGCTTCCGCGGAATAGAGCGGCCGTCCGTCGCGTGCGTACTCCAGCATGTCCTGCACCATGCTGGCCGGGATGCCCATGTTCTGCTGCTCGAGCTCGCGGCCGTTCTCGTAGGCGAAACTCGACCACAAGGCCACGACGTCGCCGTGACGGTCGGCAATCAGGCCGTCGAAATCCGCTGGCCCATTGACCAGGCTGATGACTTCCAGATTGGCGTCGCGGAATTGCAGCGTGCGCGACAACGGGAACGCAACCGGCCCGATTGATGCGACAGTCGCCTGCTGCGAGACCACCCGGTTGTCCGTGTGCAGACCGACGACATTGACGGTTTCGCCGGTGACCGGCAGCCGATCGGCAAAACGCACCGCACGCACCGGCGTGTCGCCCAGTTGCTTCGGGTCGTAGCGCACGACCGCAAGATTGTGCAGCGGATGCACGTATTCGACGTAGCCATCCACCTCGATCGTGCCGGCAAATGTCAGGCGCACGTCGCCGATCGCGACTGGCACCGTGTTCCGATCCACGGCGACCAGACCGCGCTCCGCATCGATGACAATCCCGGTGCCGTGATAGTTGCGCTCGGTCACGCCGGACACGGAGTACGGCATGCTGAAATCAACCAGCACCAGCGAGGGCGCCATCGCGTCGACGAGGCGGTCGCCAGTGCGCGCGAACTGTGTGGTGCCGGGCTGCGGCGGCGGAGCATCCGGTCCCGCCGCCACGACCTCGCAGGGCCACAGCCCGATCGAGTCGTCGCGCACGCAGTGGCGTGCCGGGAACCAGTCGCGGTCGATACGCAGGGACTTGAGTTGCGACGAGCGGGTTTCTTCCATCGTGAAGTGGCGCACCGTCACACGCTGCCCGTCGCCCAGCGTGCGAAACACGGCCAGCGCATCGGCGAGATTCGTCATCGGATGGCCGTCGAGTTCGGTCAGCACCGCGCCACGCGGGATGCCCGCGGAGCTGAACATATAGCCCGGATTCGCCACATAGACGCCCGCGACCGGCACATTCATGTGCCGCGCCATCTGCCAGGAAAGTGTATGCAGCATGCCGTCGCCGATCTCCAGGTATTCGTCGGGCGTGATCTCGTGCAGGTCCTGCACCGGCAGCCGGAATGTCCGTGATTCGCCGCCGCGCACGACGGCCAGTTCGAGCTCTCCACCCACGCTGTCGTCGAGCAATGCATCCAACGCGTCGAAATCGGCGACCGGCCGGCCATCGATGGCCGCCAGGATGTCACCGACCGCGAGCTGGCCGTAGGCCGCGGCTCCCGGCTGCACCTCCGTCACCACCAGCATGCCGGTGCGCGCCGGGGCCGTCGTGCGCGCTTTGGATTCGAGCGCGGCAGGCAGGCCGAGGCGGCGCAATTCGTCGTAGGGTGTGTAGTGGAACACGGTCTGCAGCGTGCCGCGGCTGACGGGCCGGCCGGCCTTCAGCAGCGCGAGCGCGCGCACCACGCGCGGCAGCGGCAGGTAAAAGCTCGACGCGGCCTCGGCCGAACCGCCGGCATTCAGTGCCAGCACGCGCCCCTGAATATCGATGACCGGCGAGCCTGACGAGCCGCCCGAGGTCCCGGAAGCGGCCTGGTAGTAAAAAGTGTTGAAGTCGTTGTACTTGCCGATGCCGTAATCCGGCGCTTCACGGTCGAGACGCGCGAGCGTGCCGGCAAGAATCGACAGTTGCTCGCCGGCGTCGTTGCCGACCACGCGAATCTCGACACCCACCTGCGCACCGGCCGGGTAAAGCGGCAACTCCGCCGGCTCGATGAACTTCAGCTTCGACGGATCGTAGTGATAGATGCCGAAATCGTGCACCGGATCGCGATAGACCGGCTGTAGCTCGACTTCCTCGCGGTTGATGAATGTCGCGAGCGCGGTCACCGGACCAGGCGTGACGACATGGCGGTTGGTCAGGATCAGGCCGCGCTTCGCATCGACCACGAAACCGGTGGCCTGCGACGAGGTATTCCAGTCGGTGTCGAAGGCGCGCGTCGCGTCGATCTGGATCGCGACCACACCGGTCGAAATGCGCTCCAGGGTCCTGGTCCACCCGGGCGCGGCCTCCTGTGATGAAGCCTGCGTGAATGGCAGCAGGGCGATCGCGACCAGCAGCAGGCGACGCATCGGGTGTTCAGTCGAGCCGGTACTGGAATGCCGCATGGAAACGCTCTTTGAATTCGCCCGGGGCGAGTTTGTGGTGTTGTGTGCCGACACTTGCGATCTTGATGGACCCCATAAGGGACGCGATTCGGCCGGTCGTCTCCCAATCGATGCCGCGTATCAGGCCGTACAGCATCCCGGCCCGATAGGCATCGCCGCAGCCGGTCGGGTCGACGACCTGTGCCGCGCGCACGGCTGGCACCTCGATGGTCCGGCCGTCGGCATGGATCAGGGAGCCTTCGGGGCCGCGCGTGACTACATAGGCCTTGACCCGCGCGGCCAGGTCACGGGTCGACAGACCGGTGCGATCCTGAAGCAACTGCGCCTCGTAGTCGTTGACGGTCACCCAGGCCGCCTGGTCGATGAATGCCTCGAGATCCTGGCCGCCGAACAGCGGCAGGGCCTGGCCGGGATCGAATATGAATGGTATTCCGGCACGCGCGAATTGCGCGGCATGGACGATCATGCCCTCGCGTCCGTCCGGCGCGAGGATGCCGATCGTGATGCCGGCGTCGCCCGGCACTTCCAGCTGATGGGAATGATTCATCGCGCCGGGATGAAACGCCGTGATCTGGTTGTCGTCCAGGTCGGTGGTGATGTAAGCCTGGGCCGTGTATTCGTTGTCGATCACGCGCACGTAATGCGAGGACATGTCATTGAAATCGAGCCACTCCTGGTAGGGCCGGAAATCGTGGCCGACGGCGCCCATCGCGTGGCCCTCACCACCCAGCAACTTGACGTTGTAGGCGATATTGCCGGCGCAGCCACCGAAATAACGGCGCAGCGTCGGCACCATGAATGAGACATTCAGCATGTGGATCTTGTTCGCAAGGATCTGGTCACGGAAACGGCCCGGATAGACCATCACCGTGTCATAGGCCAGCGAACCGCAGATCAAAGCCGCCATTGCAACCTCACGGAGCGATCAGACCCGGTCCAACAGCACGAGTGCCCAGGTCAGCACGAGGAGCGCGAAGGCGACGAATACGGCGGCCGAACCGAGTTCCTTGGCGATTCCGGAAAGCGGATGCCGTTCGGCGCCGATCCGGTCAACCGTCGCCTCGACGGCGCTGTTCAGGAGCTCGATAGTCAGCACGATGAACATCGGGCCTGCCAGAAGCACTCGCTCGAATCCGTTCTTCCCGAGCCAACACCCGAGCGGCACCACGATCAGCGCCAGCAGGCATTCCTGGCGGAATGCCTCTTCCCCGCGCCAGGCCGCAGCGAATCCGCGCCAGCTGCTGCCGAAGGCGCGCGCGAGGCGCGCCGGGCCCTTCATCTTGTCGGGCTGCGTATTCAAACGCGCGCTGGTTTCCAGGCCACGTCGAGTTGCTTTGCTGCGCGCACGTCGTCGAGGCGCCGTACCGGCAGTGTATAGGGTGCCGCCTTGACCATCGCGGCGTCGGTCTCGGCCTCGCGCAGGATCGCCGCCAGCGCATCGACGAAGCCATCGAGTTCCTCGCGCGTCTCAGTCTCCGTCGGCTCGATCAGCAGGCATTCCGGCACGAGCAATGGAAAGTAGGTGGTCGGCGCATGATAACCGTAGTCGAGCAGGCGCTTGGCGAAGTCCATCGTGGTGACGCCGAGCTCGCGCGCCTGACGGCGCAGCGTGATGATGAACTCGTGGCTTGCGCGGCGGCTCGGATAGGCTGCGTCGAAACCCGCCTCGCGCAGGCGCGCCATCAGGTAATTGGCATTCAGCGTCGAGAACTCCGCGACTCTCTCCATGCCCTCGGCGCCCAGGATGCGCATGTAGACATAGGCGCGCAGCAGCACGCCGGCATTGCCCATGAATCCCGACAGCCGTCCGATCGACTGCGGCAGGTCGCGCTCGTCCAGCCAGCGATAGCGATCGCCGTCGCGACCGACGACTGGCACCGGCAGGTACGGCAGCAGGCGCTGGCCGACACCCACCGCGCCCGAACCCGGGCCACCACCGCCGTGCGGCGTCGAGAAGGTCTTGTGAAGGTTCATGTGGATCACGTCGAAGCCCATGACGCCGGGCAGGACTTTTCCGAGGATCGCATTCAGATTCGCGCCGTCGTAGTACAGCAGGCCACCGGCCGCATGCACTTTGCGCTCGACCTCGACGATGTGCCGCTCGAACACGCCGAGCGTGCTGGGATTCGTCAGCATGATGCCGGCGGTCGCAGGCGACAGCGCAGCGTCGAGCGCCGCCAGGTCCACATCGCCGTCCGGCAGCGTTGCAATCTCGCGGATCTTCATGCCGCACATGGTCGCGGTCGCCGGATTCGTCCCGTGCGCGGCATCCGGCACGATGATCTCGTTGCGGGCCAGGTCGCCGCGCGCGCGGTGATAAGCGCGAATCATCGCGACCCCGGTGAACTCGCCCTGCGCGCCGGCCATCGGCGTCAGCGACACGGCAGCCATGCCAGTGACGGCCTTCAGCATTTCCTGCAATTCGAACATGCAGGCCATGAAGCCCTGGCCCGTCCTGATCGGCGCCAGCGGATGGCGGCCGAGGAATTCCGGCAGCATCGCCAGCGAATTGCAGGCCTTGGGGTTGTACTTCATCGTGCAGGAACCGAGCGGGTAGAACTGCGTGTCGATGCTGAAATTCATCTGCGACAGCCGCGTGTAGTGCCGCACTACCTGCAACTCTGAGACTTCCGGCAGTGCTGGCCTTGCGCGGCGCCGGAATTGCGCCGGAAGACCGGCCTCCGTCGGCGGGGGATACTGCGCCGTCGCCGCGCGCCCGCTACGCGACAATTCGAATATCAGGGGTTCATGCTGTTTCATCGCCGCCACCCTCAGGCCGCCACCGCGCGACCGAGCATGCCACCGAGCGCACGCGCGTAGGCCTCGATGTCTTCGCTGGTCCGCGTCTCGGTCGCGCAGACCAGGAGCGCGTGGCCAAGCTCCGGGTAATCGCGCGCAAGGTCATGGCCGCCGATGATGCCCTCCGCCGCGAGCGATTCGAGTACCGGCGCAACCGGCCGGTCGAGCACGAGCACGGCCTCATGAAAGCGCGGCCCCGCAAACGCGCAGCGCACGCCCGGCAGCCCGGACAATGCGGCAACCAGCTCGCGGGTGCGGGCGACACAGGCGCTCGCGACCCGCTCAAGGCCCACCGGGCCGAGCAGCGCCAGGTAGATCGTCGCCGCGGTCATCAGCAGTCCCTGATTCGTGCAGATATTGGATGTCGCCTTGCCGCGCCGGATGTGCTGCTCGCGCGCCTGCAATGTCAGCGTAAAGCCGGGCTTGCCGTCGAGATCGACGGTGCGCCCGGCGATGCGACCCGGCATCTGCCTCACATGCCCCATGCGCGTCGCCATGAAGCCGACATAGGGCCCGCCCGAGGACAGCGGCACGCCAAAGGGCTGCGCCTCGCCACAGGCGATATCCGCGCCGCCATCGCCCCATTCGCCGGGCGGCGCGAGCAGCGCAAGCGACACCGGATTGACCGCCGCGATAATCAGTGCACCATTCGCGCGTGCCCAGCGCGAGAGCGCATCCACGTCCTCGAGCTGGCCAAAGAAATTCGGTTGCTGGATGACCAGTGCAGTGATGTCCTGTCCGTCGTAGCGCGCGAGCGCTTGCGGAATCGTCGTTCCCTGTTCGGTGCAGTAAGGCAGTTCCTCGAACACGAGCCCCTGGCCTTCGCTGATGACCCGCGCCACGCGCCGCCAGGTCGGATTGACGGTGATCGGCACCAGGATGCGCGCGGACTGCGAGCGGCGGTGCGCACGCACCGCCATCAGGCAGGCTTCGGCCAGCGCCGATGCGCCGTCATAGAGCGAGGCGTTCGACACGTCCATGGCCGTCAGGCCGACGATCATCGACTGAAATTCGTACATGATCTGCAAGTTGCCCTGGCTGGCCTCGGCCTGGTAGGGCGTATAGGCGCTGTAGATCTCGCCACGTGTCGTGAGCGCCCAGACGGGTGCGGGAATATGGTGTTCGTAGGCTCCGGCGCCGATGAAATTGAGTGGCCTGCCGTCGGTGGCCGCGCGCGCGGCAATCAGGCGCGCTACTTCCATCTCGGACAGCGCCACCGGAACGCCCGGCAGCGAGTCCACGCGCAGCTCCTTCGGGATCTCGTCGAACAGATCGTCGATACCCTTGACGCCGATGCGGTCGAGCATCGCGCGCACGTCGTCGTCGGTATGCGGGATGTAGGGCATCGTCAGCTCGCTGAGGCGACCTCTGCCGCGTAGGCCTTAGCGTCGAGAAGATCCGCGCCACCGGCAGCGCCGGTCGGCCGCAGTCGCAGTATCCAGCCCTGGCCGTAGGGATCCTGGTTGATCATTTCCGGCTGTGTCGCCAGCAGGTCATTGCCCGCGAGCACTTCGCCGCTCACGGGGCTGTAGACATCGGACGCGGCTTTCACCGATTCAACGACGGCGCAGGCGTCCCCGGCCGACAGGACCCGGCCTGCCTCCGGCACTTCGACGAACACCAGGTCACCGAGCGCCGCCTGCGCATGATCGGAAATGCCGATCTCGATGCTGCCGTCCGGCAGCGAGCGCAGCCATTCGTGGCTCTTCGTGTAACGCAGGTCGCCCGGTATGTTGCTCATTCCTGTCTCCGTCTCACAATTCGATCTTGATGCTGCCGTTCCTGGCGAACGGCGGCTTGACGACCCGCGCGGGCAGCAGGCGCCCGCGGATATCCACGTTGACGCTGCCGCCGGTCGCCGCCGGCACCCTGGCAAAGCCGATCGAGCGCTCCAGTGTCGGCGAGAAGGTGCCGCTGGTGACTTCGCCCTCGCCTGCAGCGTCGGTGACGACGCGCTGATGCGAGCGCAGCACGCCCCGCTCGAGCAGCAGCAGTCCGACCAGCTTGCGTGTGGGGCCGGCGGCGCGCTGGGCTTCGAGCGCCGCCTTGCCGATGAAATCGCGCGTGCCTTCGAGTACCACGGTCCACGCGAGACCGGACTCGAATGGCGAGACGGTCTCGTCCATGTCGTTGCCGTAGAGATTCATGCCTGCCTCCAGGCGCAAGGTATCTCTGGCCCCCAGACCGCATGGCTTTACGCCGGCCGCTAGCAGCGCGTTCCAGAGCGCCGGCGCTTCTTCCGCAGGCAGCGTGATCTCGTAACCGTCCTCGCCCGTGTAGCCGGTGCGCGCGACGAACCATTCGTCGCAAGGCAAGCCGAAGAAATTGCCGAGCGCGGCGGCAGGCAGCCGGCAGGCTTCCGGCAACAATGCAGCCGCCTTGGCCCGGGCCTGCGGTCCCTGCACCGCGATCATCGCCAGGTCGCGCCGCGGCACGACCGCGACGCCGAGCACCGCGGCGCGCTCCCGGATCCATGCCAGATCCTTGTCCGCCGTTCCGGCGTTGACGACGAGCCGGAACCAGCGCTCGTCGAGGAAGTAGACGATCAGGTCGTCGATCACGCCAGCATCCGGGCGCAGCATGCAGCTGTACAGCGCCTTGCCGGGCGTCGTCAGGCGGCCGACATCATTGGCGAGTAGATGCGATAGCAGCGCGCGCACGCCGGCGCCGCGCAGATCCACCGTGCACATGTGCGAGACGTCGAACATGCCGGCATCGCGGCGCACCGCGTGGTGCTCCTCGATCTGTGAGCCATAGACAACCGGCATTTCCCAACCGCCAAAGTCCACGATGCGCGCGCCGGCGGCGACGTGCTGGTCGTAGAGCGGTGTTCGTCTCATCGTCATGCAGCCTCGGCTGACCATGGCAAGAAAAAGGGGCGGCGGGTCTTTCCGGCCCACCGCCCCTCTGTCCTGAAACCTGAGAGATTGGGTACCGGGTCGTCCCCGGGACCGCTCCCCTTCGGTGGGTCCGCAAGGACCACTCTCCAGAGTTCGCCAGTTCCTGCCGTTCGGGTGCCTGAGCGTTTCCGGGCGGGTTGCGCCTTCGGCGCCGCACTGCTGCGGACTCTCCGGCAGGATCTCATCGCGATGACATGGATTCTAGCGGAAACGACCGCCCCGCGGGTCATCCCGCGCGCACTGGTGGCCATCCGCCGGAGCCACTGGCTCAGGTTATAGTCACCCTCCGGTCGGCCAACCTGAACGGACCCATGGAATGCGGCGCCTAAGTCCCCTGCTCGCCACGCTTTATGCAGTCTTACTGCTCGCGCCGGCGCCGGCGCATGCCAGCGAGGGTGCGACCGCCCGCTTCGAGGCCTTGCTCGAGCGCGAGTGGCAGCGCGACCTCGCCGACAATCCCCTGACCGCGAGTTATCGCGGTGACACGCGCTATGACGATCGCTGGCCCGACATCAGCGCCGAGGCGCAGCAAAAGCGCAACGGCTCGGACGCGCAGGTGCTGGCCGATCTGGCGCGGATTCCGCGTGAGCCGTTGTCATCGGCCGATCAACTGACCTATGATTTGTTCCGCATCGAATACGAGAATCGGGTAGCGACCGCACCCTTCCACCCCGAGTACTACGAATTGCGACCCCGCGAGGGACCGCAGTCGCTCAACGAAACCGCCGAAACGATGCCGTTCGAGAAGACCGCGGACTACGACACCTGGCTCAGGCGCCTCGCGGCGTTGCCCGCATTCCTCGACCAGTACGCGGCGCAGTTGCAGCGCGCCGCATCGGAAAAGCGCACGCAACCACGCGTGATCATGGAGCGCGTACTGCCCCAGCTGCAGATGCAGACGGTCGACAAGCCGGAAGACAGCCCGTTCTTCGAGCGCTTCCGCCAGTACCCGGATGCGGTGCCCGAAGCGGACCGGCAGCGCCTGACGGCCGCGGCACGGCGCGTGATCGCGGACGCGGTCATTCCGGCCTATCGGCGCTTCACCGGCGTGTTCCGCGACGAGTACCTGCCGGCCTGCCGCGAGACCGTCGGCATCTGGGATACGCCGGACGGGCGCGCCTTCTACGCAAATCGCGCCCGGTATCACACGACGACGACCCTGACGCCCGCAGAGATCCACGCGATCGGCCTCGCCGAAGTCGCGCGCAACCGGGCCGAAATGCTGGAGGTCATGAAGGAAGTCGGCTTCAGCGGCACCTTGCAGGAGTTCTTTGTGCACCTGCGCACGGACCCGCAGTTCTATTACGCCACGCCCGACGAGCTGTTCCGTGCCTACGTGTACACGGCGAAGATGATCGAGCCCGAATTACCGCGGCTTTTCGGGAAGCTCTACCGCACCCCCTATGGCCTGCGCGTGATCCCGGCAACCAGCGCGCCGAACACGACCGCCGCGTACTACAGCGGGCCGTCCATCGACGGCAAGCGCCCGGGTTACTACTACGTCAACCTTTACCGGCCCGAGGTCCGCCCCAGGTACGAAATCGAGGTGCTGACCGCGCACGAGGCGGTGCCGGGCCACCACTTGCAGATCGCGCTCGCGCAGGAACAGACCGATCTGCCGAAATTCCGGCGCTTCTACGACGTGACAGCCTATGTCGAAGGCTGGGCGCTCTATTCGGAGCGCCTCGGCTACGATCTCGGCCTGTACAAGGACCCGTACTCGCGTTTCGGCCAGCTGACCTACGACCAGTGGCGCGCCGTGCGCCTGGTCGTCGACACGGGCATCCACGACCTGGGCTGGACGCGGCAGCAGGCGATCGATTACTTCCTCGACAATGCGGCCAAGACCGAGGCTGACGTCGTCAACGAGATCGACCGCTACATTGCCTGGCCCGGGCAGGCGCTGGCCTACAAGATCGGCCAGCTCAAGATCCTGGAACTGCGCGAGCGCGCAAAGACCGTCCTCGGCGATCGCTTTGACATCCGCGCCTTCCACGACACGATCCTGGCGACCGGCGCAGTGCCGCTCGAGATCGTTGGGCGGACGGTCGACACCTGGATCGAGGCGCAACGCCAGCCGTGATCGCAACGCGTCGCAGAGCAGTCGCAGTCCGCATCGGCACCGTCACGGTCGGCGGCGATGCCCCGATCGTCGTGCAGTCGATGACCAATACCGACACGGCCAATGTCGAGGCGACCGTGCGGCAGGTCCGCGAACTCGCCGAGGCCGGCTCGGAGATCGTCCGTGTGACGGTCAACAATGACGAGTCTGCCGCGGCAGTGCCCCTCATAAGAGACAGGCTGCTGGCCGCCGATTGCGATGTGCCGCTGATCGGCGATTTCCACTTCAATGGCCACAAGCTGCTCGCGGCGCATCCCGCCTGCGCCGAGTCGCTCGCCAAGTACCGCATCAATCCCGGCAATGTCGGGCGCGGCAGCAAGCGCGACCCGCAGTTTGCGGCGATGATCGAGACCGCCTGCCGGTACCGGAAACCGGTGCGCATCGGCGTCAACTGGGGCAGTCTCGACCAGGACCTGCTGACGCGCATGATGGATGAGAATTCGCGCCTGCCCGAGCCCCAGGATGCGCTCGAGGTGCTGCGCGAGGCGACTGTCGTCTCGGCACTCGCGAGTGCGGCACGCGCCGAGGAGCTTGGCCTTGCGCACGACGCGATTGTCATCAGTTCGAAGGTCAGCGGCGTCCAGGACCTGATCGCGATCTATCGCCGCCTCGCTGCGCGCTGTGACTATCCCCTGCACCTCGGTCTGACCGAGGCGGGCATGGGGCCCAAGGGCATCGTCTCCTCGACCGCTGCGATCTCTGTGCTGCTGCAGGAGGGCATCGGCGACACAATCCGCGTCTCGCTGACGCCCGAGCCCGGCGGCGATCGCAGTGCGGAAGTCCGGGTCTGTCAGGAAATCCTGCAGAGCCTCGGCCTGCGCGCCTTCATGCCGCGCGTGGTCGCCTGCCCTGGCTGTGGCCGCACCACGAGCAGCTACTTCCAGGAACTCGCGCAGAGCATCCAGGAGCATGTGCGCCGGCGCATGCCGGAATGGCAACAAAGCCATGTCGGCGTCGAGACCATGACAGTTGCGGTGATGGGCTGCGTCGTCAACGGTCCCGGTGAGAGCAAGCATGCCAATATCGGCATCAGCCTGCCGGGCACGGGCGAGCGACCCGTCGCGCCGGTCTACGAGAACGGTGAAAAGTCGGTGACGCTGAAAGGCGAGCGCATCGCGGAGGAATTCCAGGAACTGGTCGAACGCTACGTCGCGCGCCACTACCCGCGTCGGGAGGCCTGATGGACGCGTTGAAGGAACGGAAGTGCGTGCCCTGCGAGGGTGGCGTCAAGCCGCTGGATGCGGCGATGGCCACGGGCATGCAGAAGCAGCTGCATGCGGACTGGCGGCTCGTCGAGGACGGCAAGGCGCTCGCCCGCGACCTGCGCTTCCCCGACTTCCACCGGACCATGAGTTTCGTCAACGCACTCGCGCATGTCGCGAACCTCGAGGATCACCATCCGGACCTCCAGGTCGGCTACAACTACTGCCGGATCCGGTACTCCACACACGCGATCGGCGGCCTGTCCGACAACGACTTCATCTGCGCAGCCAAGGCGGATGGCCTCGTCTAGTTCCGGGATCGATGCGGCGCATCGACGCGTCATCTTCGCGGCGTCGCTCGGCACCGTGTTCGAGTGGTACGACTTCTACCTCTACGGCACGCTCGCCGTATTTTTCAGTGCCCTTTTCTTTCCGCCGGGCAACGACACGGCCGCGTTTCTGGCAAGTCTCGCGACCTTCGGCGCCGGTTTCGCGGTCCGGCCGATTGGCGCACTCGTTTTCGGGCGCATTGGCGACCTGATCGGCCGCAAGTACACCTTCCTGATCACCATCGTCGTAATGGGCGCCTCCACCGCGCTGGTCGGCGTACTGCCGACCTATGCGCAGATCGGCATCTGGGCGCCGATCCTGCTGGTGACATTGCGGCTCGCCCAGGGCCTCGCGCTGGGCGGCGAATACGGTGGCGCCGCGACCTATGTGGCCGAGCATGCGCCGCCAGGCCGGCGCGGCGCCTATACGAGCTGGATCCAGACGACCGCGACGCTCGGGTTTTTCCTCTCGCTCGCCGTCATCCTCGCCTGCCGGCTGGGTTTCGGCGAGGAGACTTTCCGCGCCTGGGGCTGGCGCGTGCCATTCCTGCTGTCGGTCATTCTGCTCGGTGTCTCGGTTTACATCCGGCTGAAGCTCGAGGAATCCCCGGTCTTCCTGGAGATCAAGTCTGCGGGCGGGCTGTCGCGCGCGCCGCTGACCGAAAGCTTCGGACAATGGTCCAATGCGCGAATTGTGCTGCTCGCGCTATTCGGCGCGACCGCGGGCCAGGGCGTGGTCTGGTACACGGGCCAGTTCTACGCGCTTTTCTTCCTGCAGAACACGTTGAGGCTCGATTTCCAGATGTCCTACCTGCTGGTCGCCGCCGCATTGCTGGTCGGCACGCCGTTTTTCGTGGTCTTCGGCAGGCTATCCGACCGTATCGGCCGCAGGCGCATCATGGTCGCCGGCTGCCTGCTTGCGGCACTGACCTTCATACCGATCTTCAAGGGGCTGACGCTCTCGGTGAATCCGGCGCTCGCAGAGTTCGAGGAACGCGCCGCGATCACCGTCGCCGGGCAAGACTGCCATGTCCACATCTTCTCGAAGCCCAAGACCGCTTGTGACCAGGCCCGCGACTTTCTGACCAAGGCCGGTGTCAGTCACGAACGCCTGCCGCCGGACGGAGACAACGAGGTGGTGACGACGATCGGCGCCACGCGGCTCGAGGGATTCGACGAGGCGGCCTATCGCGCCCAACTCCGCATGAATGGCTACCCCGAGACGGCCGATCCCGCACGCGTCAACCTGCCGGTCGCCCTGCTGCTGCTGTGGATCCTGATGATCTACGTGACGATGGTCTACGGGCCGATCGCAGCCTATCTGGTGGAGCTCTTCCCGACGCGCATCCGCTACTCCTCCATGAGTCTGCCCTATCACATCGGCAATGGCTGGTTCGGGGGGTTCTTGCCATTCCTTGCGGCGGCGCTCGTCGTACGCAGCGGCAATATTTACTATGGCCTGTGGTACCCGATCGTCGTTGCGGCGATGACGGGGATCATCGGCCTATTGTTCCTGCGCGAGACCAGGGACGCCGACCTCCGCTCATGAGGGCGGACGGCGCACCGAGGCCGGCACTTGACCGGCGACGCCCAGCGCGCGCTGCATCAGCAGCCGCTTGATCGGACCGGAGGACTCGACCAGGTCCAGACCCGCGCGGCGCAGCCGGGACTGCAGCGCATTACCGCCATAGAACAGGCGCTTGATACCGTCCAGCAGCGCGATCGCGGGCAGGGCTTCCGCCTTGCGCCAACGCTCGTAGCGCCTTAGCACGGCCAGCTCGCCCGGATCGTCGCCCGCCTCGAGCGCCGCGCCGATGACGTCGACGAGGGCCGCAGCGTCCATGAAGGCCAGATTGATGCCCTGCCCCGCCAATGGGTGGACCGTGTGGGCCGAATCGCCGATCAGGGCGACCCTCTCGGCCGCGTAACGTCGCGCGTGCAGAAGCCTAAGCGGAAACGAGGCTCGCGCCGCGGTTGCTTCGAGCCGGCCCAGCACGCCTGCTGATGCGGACGTCACGCGTCCGGCAAACTGTTCTTCGCTGCACCGCACGAGTTCTTCCGCAAGCGTGGGCGTCGTCGACCAAACGAGCGACACGCGTCCGTCGGCGAGGGGCAGGAGTGCCAGCGGGCCGGTGTCCAGGAAACGCTGCCAGGCCGTGTCGCGGTGCGAGCGTTCACAGGACAGGTGCGTCACGACCGCACGCTGGTCATAGTCCCAGACCCGCGTGGTGATGCCTGCCTGGGATCGAACGGCCGATTCGCTGCCGTCGGCACCGATGACGAGCGCCGCGCCGTATTCGCGCCCGTCGGTTGTCGCGACGCGGATGGCGTCGTCGCCGGTCGCCAGCGACGCGAACCCGGCGCGCAGCAGCACCACGCCCGCTGCCATTGCGCGCTCCAGCAGCGCCGCCTGTACTGCGCGGTTCTCGACGATGTGGCCGAGATCCGGCTCACCGAGTTCGGCGGCGTCGAAATGTAATGCGCCCGGCCCGTCCGGTGTCGCGCGCTCCTCCCAGACGACCATGCGCTGGTAGGCCGCGGCGCCGCGCGCGACCACCACGGGCCAGGCTCCGGTCAGCTCCAGCAGCCGCTGCGATGACCGCGACAGCGCCGACACCCGCAGATCGAGCGGCTCGCCCGCTGCGGGTGCCATCACCGGCTTTGGTTCGAGCAGCGCAATTCGAAGCGCCGCGGTCTGCGGATTCGCGGCGAAGAGCGCCGCCGCGCCCGCACCGGCCATCGCGCCACCGACGATCACCAGGTCGAAATCGCGTTTCACGCCCGCACCACGAGCGGCAGCCCGCGCACGAGGCGCGGCAGCCGACCGGCAAGTCCCATGGTCCGGCGCGCAAATTCGCGCTTGACCGGACCCAGCAGGTCGAACAGCAGGAGGCCGGTGGCGCGCGCCGCACGCAGGGGCGCAAACGGATGGCCGAAACCGCGCACCAGGGCGTCGGTGAAGCGGATCACCGCCTGCCGGTCCGGTTGCCGCCAGCGCGTGTAGCGCTCGAGCACCTGCCCTGAACCGGGATCCGCCGTGGGTCCATGCTCGGCAATCGCATCAGCCAGGACCTCGGCGATCGTCGCGACGTCACGCAGGCCCAGGTTGAATCCCTGGCCTGCGACCGGGTGCAGGCCCTGCGCCGCATTGCCGATCACCACTGCGCGTGGAGCGGACTGCCGCCCGGAGCGCGTCAATGCGAGCGGATAGGACTGGCGGCGACCCACGCGCGTGAAGCGACCCAGGCGCAGGCCGAATGCCTGTTGCAGCTCGCCGATGAATGCCGCATCGGGGAGTGCCAGTGCACGGGCCGCAGCCGCAGGCAGCAGCGTCCAGACGACTGCGGACCGCCCTTCGGCAATCGGCAGCACGGCGATCGGCCCGGTGGGAGTGAATCGTTCATAGGCCGTGTAATCGTGGAAGCGTTCGGTATCGACGTGCGCGATGACCGCATGCTGGCCGTATTCCGACACGGTCGCGTCGATGCCGAGCGCGCGGCGCACCTGCGACTGTGCGCCATCCGCCGCAACGACCAGGCGTGCCGCGATTGCCTGCCCCTGGTCGGTCACGATCCGCAGCGCATCCTCTCCCGCCGACAGCTCGCGCACGGCGGCCTGGCACAAGGTGAGCCTTGCGATAGCGGCGCAGCGCTCGCGCAGCGCCCGGCCCAGCAGCCGGTTCTCGATCGTGTAGCCGAGCGCCGCGACGCCCTGCTCTTCGGCTTCGATGCGCGCGAATCCGAACACACCGCGCTCCGACACATGGATCCTGCGGATCGGCGTGGCCTGCGTGGCGACGGCCGGCCACACGCCGACGCCCTCGAGCACGCGCCGGCTGCCGCCGGACAGCGCGGTCGTGCGCGCGTCAAAACTGGGCTGATCACCGGCGTCGGGCGCGACCGGTTCGATGACGACGACATCCAGCGGCAGATCCGCGAGCGCGGCCGCGAGTGACAGCCCGACCATCCCACCGCCGGCGATGGCGACGTCGCAACGCATCAATGCTGATCTGCTCACGATTCCCCGCAGGCCTGCTGGCTCAGGCCGCCGCCATCAGGCGCTCGATCTCATCCGGGTCGGTCGGCATCGCCGCGGTCAGCACCTCGGGATCGCCATGCGTCACGGCGACGTCGTCCTCGATGCGCACACCGATGCCCCACCACTCTCGCGCCACGCCCTTCGAGCCCGGCGCAATGTAGATGCCCGGCTCAACCGTCGTGACCATGCCCGGCTCGAGCAGGCGCCACTGGTCGCCGACCTTGTATTCGCCGACGTCATGCACGTCCATGCCGAGCCAATGGCCGGTCCGATGCATGAAGAAGCGGCGATAGGCGCCTTCCTTGATCAACTTCGCCGTCTTACCCTTCAGGACCCCGATCTGGACCAGCCCGCGCGTAATTGTGCGCACCGCAGCGTCGTGCGGGTCATTCCAGTGGCAACCCGGCCGGACTTTGGCAATCGCGGCTTTTTGTGCCTCCAGCACGACCTCGTAGACATCACGCTGCCTGGCCTTGTAGCGGCCGCCGACCGGCAATGTCCGGGTGACGTCCGAGGCGTAGTACTGGTACTCGCAACCCGCGTCGATCAGCAACAACTCGCCATCCTTCATCTGCCGGTCATTGTCGCGGTAATGCAGCACGCAGGAGTTCGGCCCGCTGCCGATGATCGGATGGTAGGAAATGTCGGCGCGGTTGCGATGGAACTCGTACAGGATCTCCGCCATCACCTCGTATTCCATGCGTCCCGGTGCGGTCGTCGCGAGCGCGCGCCGATGGGCTGCACAGGCGATGCGCGCGGCGCGGCGCATCGCAGCCAGCTCGTCACGGCTCTTGAACAACCGCAGCTCATGCAGGGGGTGATCGAGCGCGACGAATTCCTGCGGCGTGTGCAGGCCCTGCTTTGCCTGCGCGCGCAGGCGATTGACCCAGCCGATCACGCGCTGGTCGAATTCCGGATGCGTGCCCATGGTGTAGAAGACCCGCGAACAGCGCTCCAGCAGGCCCGGCAGGATTTCGTCGATGTCCTGGATCGGAAACGCATCGTCGGCGCCGTGGCTCCTGACCACGCCCTCCGGCCCGGCACGCGCACCGTCCCAGACTTCGCGCTCGGGATCGTGCTCGCGCACGAACAGCACGTACTCACCCCGTGGCCGCCCCGGCAGCAGCACCGCCACCGCCTCCGGCTCCGGGAATCCCGTCAAATAGTAGAAATCGCTGTCAGGCCGGTAGAAGTACTCGACATCGCCATTGCGGAGCCGGACCGGGGCCGCAGGCAGGATCGCAATGGCGTCCTTGCCCATCATCCGCATCAGCTGGCGCCTGCGCTTTGAAAACTCGTCTTTCTTCATGCCTTGCTCAATGGACAACGACTTCAGGCCGGGGTTGCGTCGCACGCAGCGCAGCGAGTTCATCGAATGCGAGTTGCGCACCCGCTCGCAGGTACTCGAAGAGCTCCGTGAATGCCGCCTCGCCGGCTTCGGCGGTCTCCAGCGGATCCAGCCGCGCCCGGGCAATCTCACTGAAATCCTGCAGCACCTCGCCGACTTCGTCCAGTTCCGCGACCCGACAGTCCGCGCCACCAGCGCCGATGCCGTACAGGAACCCGCCGCTCCAGGCCGCCAGTGCCTCCACCCGTTCGTCCAGCGTTACGTCATCATCCGGAACAAGCGGCGCAAATTCAAAGTCCTGCGACCGCAGCGCCTCGAGCGTCGCCTGGTGGAACTCCTGAAGCATGCGCTGCGACGGGTCATCAATCCGGCCACTCGTCCCGGCTTCGATCAGCTCGGCGATCCATTCGGGCGTCGTATAGCCTTCGCGCGCGCACAGCGCGCCGCACAGGCAACCGTGCGCCTCGGCCGCGCCGACCGCGGAGCCAAGGCCGTCGAGGACAGCCTGCACTTGCGCATATGTCACTTCGCTCAAGGTAAGGAACCTCTGATTTGCTCCCGCATGAGGCGCGTCATGCGCGCGCGTAACCCGCTGGGACCGGGCGGTTTTGGCTCCTTGCCAGCAGCGAAAACCGCACGCGGTCACGCCCAGGCGCGAGTAAATCAGAGGTTCCCCGTAAATGGTACTCCGCGGCGGCCGGCGACCCCAGTACAAGCCGCGTTGACCCGCCTCATGACGCGGTTTCATAATGGCCGCATGGAAGACGCGACCACGAAACCCGGACTTGAGCGCGAACTGAAGCGACTCGAGCGACGCCTCGACGAGGTTGTCGGAGTCGTCGCCCAGCTCAAGGAGGAGAATCGTGCCCTGCGCCAGCGCCAGGATTCCCTGAGCGCCGAACGGGCGACGCTGATGCAGAAGAATGAGCAGGTTCGCACCCGCGTTGAGGCGATGATTGGACGCCTCAAGGCGATGGAGAGCGGCGCATGACCACGGACACCAGCCGGGTCAGCGTGCGGATCCTGGAAAAGGAATATCACGTTGCCTGCCCCGCCGAGGAACGGGCCGCGCTGCTCGATTCCGCCGAGTACCTGAATCGCAAGATGCGCGAGATCCGTGACAGCGGCAAGGTGGTCGGTCTGGACCGTATCGCCGTCATGGCGGCGCTCAACATCACCAATGACCTGCTCCTGTCGCGCGGCCGCGACGGGGGCGTTGAAACGGATCTGGCTGCGCGGTTGAAGACCATGCGCGAGCGCGTCGAATCGGCGCTGACGCGCGGGCAGCAGCTGGATACTTGAATTGCCGGCGGAGCGCGCGCAGCGCGCGGCCGCCACGATTTGGCGTCGCCTGCGGTGTTCGATGTGGGCCTGGGTACTCTCGACCCTAATGTGAAAAACCCAGGAGCGTGGCTCAGCGGCAGCATTGTGCAAGTCCGCCTTGTAGCGGAAAGCCTTAAATGCCGCGGCTTGCTCCACTTGTTGCTCCGGTTCGAGAGCAGCGGTCTACAACGGCACATGCGGGTGGCGCCTCCTGATTCCAGCGATGCCTGAAAGCGCTCAAGCCGGCCTGCGTCGGCGTCTGCGCGCTGCGCGGCGCGCGGTCGGCGCCGCGGAACGGCTCGCCGCCGCGGCCGCCGTCGACGCGACGCTGCGGGACATGGGGCTGCCGCGACCGCGGTCGCGGATAGCGGTTTACCAGGCGATGGATGGTGAACTGGATCCTGCCATCGTCGTGCGCCGCGCACTCGCGCTCGGTTGCGAAGTGCACCTGCCCGTCATCACCAGCTTGCGCCGCCGGCGCATGCGCTTCGCGCCCTGGCCAGCCGATCCGCGGGACCTGCCCGCCGAAAGCGCCATAGCCCGCTGGTTTGATCTGGTGCTGGTGCCGCTGGTCGGTTTCGATGACGACGGCAACCGGCTCGGCATGGGCGCCGGTTTCTACGACCGGCATTTCGCATTCCTGCGTCATCGCAATTCATGGCACCGGCCGCTGTTGCTCGGGCTCGGATTCGAGCTTCAGCGTCTGGAAAGGCTCCCCGCCAAGCCACGCGACGTGCCGTTGTGGGGTATCGTGACCGAGCGCGGTGTCCATGGTCGTGTCGCTGCCCGGAATCGCGGAAAACCTGCGGAAAACGGCTCGTGAACTACTGGCTTATGAAGTCCGAGCCCGCTACATTCGGCATCGATCACCTGGCGGATGCGCCACGGCGCAGCGCTGCCTGGGACGGTGTCCGTAACTACCAGTCCCGCAACATGCTGCGTGATGAATTCCACCGTGGTGACCGTGCATTCTTCTATCACTCCAGCTGCGAGCTGCCCGGCATCTACGGAACGATGCGCGTGGTGCGTGGCGGTCATCCGGATCCGACCGCGTTTGACCCTCGGCATCGTCAGTACGATGCGGCAAGTGATAGCGCCGATCCGCGCTGGTACCAGGTGAAGGTTCAGCTGCTCTCCAGGTTTGCGCAGCCCGTCACATTGGAGGCGTTGCGCACGCATGCCGAAGGCCCATTGCGGGACCTGCTCGTGCTGCGTCGTGGCAACCGCCTGTCGATCACTCCGGTCACCGCAGACGAATGGAATTTCATTCATCGACTCGCCGCGACGCCACCGGCGTGATATTCACGCCGCACGGGAAAACAAGCTGTTTTGGGTGATGCTGAAAATTTTCTCTGTCGCGATCGAGTTGCGGTTTCGATTTGTCGATCACGAAGCGATCACACACGATTGCGATGCGACAGAGCGATCACATGTGGTGTGGATGCGCGCAAAGTCCATACCCCTTGCTTGCAATCCCGTCAACCATGTATATACTCCGACCTCGGATTAACCCGACATGGAGATCCATCATGGCGACGAAGAAGAAGGGCAAGAAGAAGGCTGCGAAAAAGAAGTAGGGCTTTCTGCAGTGGGATCGGCGGTTGGTTGATCGATAGACGACTAGCCGCCGGTTCACTGAATGCAAAGACTGTGCCCGCGAAAGCGGGCACAGTTTTTTGCGAAGGACACTGATGGACGCCGACGCCAGAAAGAAAGCAGTCGCACTTGCGGCGCTCGATTTCGTAGAGGACGGCATGCTGGTCGGGGTCGGTACCGGCTCGACCGTCAATCACTTCATCGCCGCACTGGCGGAGCGCCGCCACCGCATTTCCGGCGCAGTTTCCTCATCCGATGCCAGTACCCGCCTGCTGCGTGCGGCCGGCATCGAAGTCGTCGAGCTCAATGACGCCGGCGACCTGCCCCTGTATGTCGACGGTGCCGACGAGGCGACCCGCCATCTGCACCTGATCAAGGGCGGTGGCGGGGCGCTGACACGCGAGAAGATCGTTGCGGCTGCCAGCCGTCGCTTCGTCTGCATCATCGACGACTCGAAGCTGGTATCCATGCTCGGGCGGTTCCCGCTGCCGGTCGAGGTGATCCCGATGGCACGCTCACTGGTCGCCCGCAAGCTCGTCGGGCTGGGTGGCCAGCCCGTCTATCGCGAGGGATTCACAACTGACAACGGCAATGTGATCCTCGACGTGCACAATCTGAAGATCAAGGACCCGGTCGCTTTGGAGACGGAAATAAGCCTGCTGGCCGGTGTCGTCTCGGTAGGCTTGTTCGCCCGGCGCGGCGCGGATCTGCTTTTGGTCGCGGACGCCAACGGCGTGAAATCGATGAGGCGTTAGGCTAACGGAGGCTATCGGGGCTATCGGTGCCGGGTCGCAGGTTCGCAGTTTCCCTTGCGGAAACTGCGAACCTGCGACCCGGCACCGATGTCCCTTGCGGAAACTGCGAACCTGCGACCCGGCACCGATGTTGATGTTGGCTGGGGGACTAGGATTCGAACCTAGGTTGGCGGAGTCAGAGTCCGCAGTCCTACCGCTAGACGATCCCCCAAATGCGGTTCGTCCGCAGGATACGGACTCAGCGCTTGCTGAACTGCGGACCGCGGCGGGCCTTTTTCCGGCCGACTTTCTTGCGCTCGACCTCGCGCGCGTCGCGAGTCACGAATCCTGCCGCACGCAATGGCTTCCGCAGCGTCTCATCGTATTCGATCAGCGCGCGCGTGATGCCGTGACGGATCGCGCCGGCCTGGCCGGTGACACCGCCGCCGTCGACCAGCACATTGACGTCGAACCGGTCGACCATCTGCACGAGTTCCAGCGGCTGGCGGACGATCATACGGCCGGTCTTGCGCCCGAAGAATTCGTCGAGCGGACGGCCATTCACCGTGATCGCGCCCTTGCCGGGCTTCATGAAAACGCGCGCGGCCGAAGTCTTGCGCCGGCCGGTTCCGTAGTTGTCATTCAAAGCCATTGTCTGATCCTGATCTGTTGCGGGCCCGGGCTCACTTGAGCTCGAGCGATTTCGGCTGTTGCGCTGCGTGCGGGTGCTTCGCGCCCGCGAATACATGTAGCTTCCTGAACATCTGGCGGCCCAGTATCGTCTTCGGCAGCATGCCCTTGACCGCGTACTCGATCGCCCGTTCCGGATGCTCGGCAAGAAGCTTGCCGAGTGCAATCGTCTTCAGGTTGCCGAGATAACCCGTGTGCTGCTGGTAAACCTTGTCGCGCAGCTTGTTGCCGGTCACCGCAACCTTCTCCGCGTTGATCACGATGATGTAATCGCCGCAGTCGACGTGCGGCGTGTAGATGGGCTTGTGCTTGCCACGCAACCGGAATGCAATCGCCGACGCCAGGCGACCCAGGGTCTTGCCGGACGCATCCACCAGGTACCAGTCGCGACTCACGCGCTCTGGCTTTGCGAAAACCGTCTTCATCTTGGGCCCCTGAAAGGGTCTGGTTCGAGAAAGGCCGGCAAGTTTACACAGATGCGCAGGTGTTGCAAAGCCGGAAGGCCCCGGGCGCAAGTCCTTGGCGCGATTAGGGAAGTAATGGCGGCGGAGCTATATAATATGCCTCACATGACCGGCCCCCGCCTGTCGCCACTCGACCGCCTGCTGGAACTGGCCGATTTGGGACTGCGAGCCAGTTTCGGCCGCCCGCCGGCCACCCGCCCCACACCGGGATCTCAGGTTGCTGCCGGGCCTCTGGATGAGGGCCGCCGACGCCATGTTGCCGGGCTGATGCGGGTCAATCACGCCGGAGAAGTCGCGGCACAGGGCCTTTATCACGGTCAGGCCCTGACGGCGCGTTCGGAAACAGTTCGTGCGACGCTGCGTCGCGCGGCCGCTGAAGAAGGCGATCATCTGGCCTGGTGCCGCGACCGGCTCGACGAACTGGGCTCGCGCACCAGCTTGCTGAATCCAGTCTGGTACGCGGGCTCGGTCGCGTTCGGCGCCGTGGCAGGATTGTTAGGGGATCGCATCAGCCTGGGATTCATGGCCGAGACTGAAAGGCAGGTCGAGGGCCACCTCGAAGGACATCTTGCGAGATTGCCGGATGACGACCAGCGCAGCCGCGCGATCATCGAGCAAATGAAATCGGACGAGATCGGACATGGCCGTTCGGCACAGGAGGCAGGCGGCGAGGAATTACCCGCGCCGGTGCCGCAGTTGATGCGGCTGATCGCCCGGATCATGACCGGCACGGCATACTGGATATGAGTCGGGCACTGATTATGTCTTGCGGCGCGAGCGGGCCTGTAATACAACGGCGGCCAAGCCTGCTACTGCAACCAACGCAGGCGGCAACTACCTCAGGGGAGAATCATGGAAGATGGCGTCAAGCAGCTGACTGACATTCCGGCGATCAACCGTTTCCTGAGCTATTGCCGGGTCCGCACGGTGCCGTCCAAGACCGTGCTGATCCATGCCGGCGATCTGCCGGATGTCCTTTACTACATCATCCGCGGATCGGTCGAGGTGATGATCGAGGACGAGGACGGCAACGAGATGGTTCTCGCTTACCTCAACAAGGGCCAGTTCTTCGGCGAGATGGGGCTGTTCTCGGACAGCCAGCAACGCAGCGCCTGGGTGCGCACGCGCTCCCAGTGCGAACTTGCGGAGATGACCTATCCGCGCTTCCGCCAGGTTGCCGCGGAGAGCCCCGGTCTCGTATTCGAACTCTCGACCCAGCTCGCGACGCGCCTCGACCGCACCAATCGCAAGCTCGGCGACCTCGCCTTCGTCGACGTCACCGGGCGCATAGCGCACGCGATCATGGATCTCTGCGGCGAGCCGGACGCGATGACCCACCCGCAGGGCATGCAGATCAAGGTCAGCCGCCAGGAATTGTCGCGCCTCGTCGGATGCTCGCGCGAAATGGCGGGCCGGGTGCTCAAGGTGCTCGAGGAACAGGGCATCCTGACTGCGCGCGGCAAGACGATCGTGGTTTTCGGGGCGCGGCCCAAGGTCAAGGCACGGCCCGCGCCGGAATTCGCGAAGGCCGCTGTCGCGCCCGCCAAGTAGCCGGATTCAGGCCTTCCGGGCGATGGCCGCGCGCATCGCGCGGATCGTCGCGGCATAATCCTTCGTGCCAAAGATCGCGCTGCCGGCCACGAATGCGTCGGCTCCTGCCCCTGCGATCGCGCCGATATTGTCGAGCTTGACGCCGCCGTCGATCTCGAGTCGCAGTTCGCGGCCGCTGGCGTCGATCCGTTGCCGCGCCTCACGAAGCTTGCCCAGCACCGGCGCGATGAATTGCTGCCCGGCGAATCCTGGATTGACCGACATCAGCAACAGCAAGTCGATCTGTTCCAGTGTGTGGTCGAGCCAGGTCAACGGCGTGGCCGGATTCAGAACGAGACCTGGCCGGCAGCCCGATTCGCGGATCAGCCGGATCGTGCGATCGACATGCCGGCTCGCCTCGGGATGGAAGCTGATCCAGGTCGCGCCGGCCTCGGCGAACTCGGGCACCAGCCGGTCCACCGGGTCCACCATCAGGTGCACGTCGATCGGCGCCGTCACGCCGTGCCTGCGCAGCGCCTGGCAGACCAGCGGGCCGATGGTCAGGTTCGGCACATAGTGATTATCCATCACGTCGAAGTGGATCCAGTCGGCACCCGCGGCGAGCACGGCATCCACCTCGGCGCCAAGGCGCGCGAAATCCGCGGACAGGATCGAGGGTGCGATGACCGGCGCCAGCATGTTCTTACTTTAGCCTATCGCATGCCGCGCGATTCGCGGATGCGCTCATAAGCCGCCTGGATCGCCTGGGTTTTCTGCTTGGCGACTTCGAGCATGGATTCGGGCAGACCGCGGGCCACCAGCTTGTCGGGATGGTTCTGGCTCATCAGGCGCCGGTATGCACGCTTGACCTCGGCATCGCTGGCGGTCCGCGGCACGTCGAGGACTTCGTAGGCCTCAGCGAGCGCGTCGCGTCCTGCCGCCGTCGCGCCGGGCGGCGGCCCGCGGCCAGTCCGGCCATAGCCATTAGCCGCACCGTAACCCTGGAGGCGCAGCACGGTCTCCAGGTGCGCGAATTCGATGGCGCCGATCTCGAGCACTTGAGCCACGCGTACGAGCGTGGCGCGTGTGGCGCCACGCATCCCGTCACCCATCAGCGCGGCGCGCATCTGGATCTCCAGGAACATGCGCAACAGGTCACCGCGGCCGCGGCAGACGCGCAGCAGTTCCGCGAGTGAGGCCGCAGCGTCAAACCCGCTGTCCTTGCCCTGCGTGAAACACTCCATCGCCGCGCGCGTATCGGCCTCGCCGAGGTTGAACTGGCGGAAGATCCGGCGCGCCGCGGCAATGTCCTGCTCCGACACCCGGCCGTCGGATTTCGCGACATGCCCCATGACGCTGAAGGCCGTGCGGAAGAATGTGGTCCGCACGATGGCAGGATCCACGCGCGGACCTGTCAAACCACCTGCCGTTTGAAGGTCATAGAAATGACCGAGGATCAGCCCGATCAGCACGCCCCATGGCCGGCGGCTCAGGATGAACCCCAGCAATGCGCCGATCAGCTTGCCGGTCCAGTTCATCGTGCTTTCCTTGACCGCCTCGTCATCCGGCTGCAAGAATCCGCGCTCCCAGGCCGGGTGCGCGCGGGCGCCATGGTAGCAAGAGCGTGTTAAGCATGGACGCAAGCCCCCTTTTTGAATCGAAGCTCAGCGGCCTGACATTGGTCCATCGCGGCAAGGTACGGGACAACTATGCGATCGACGATACGCGCCTGTTGATCGTCGCAACCGATCGCCTCTCCGCCTTCGATGTCGTCATGCCAGATCCGATCCCCGGCAAGGGGCGCGTGCTCACGGCGATCTCCAATTTCTGGTTCGGGCGCACGCAACACATCATCTCCAATCACCTGACCGGCGAACCGCTGTCGCGTTACGTCGGCAATCCCGACGAACTCGCGATGCTCGAGGGCCGTGCGGTCGTCGTCGAGCGCCTGAAGCCACTGCCCGTCGAGGCCGTGGTGCGCGGCTATCTCGCGGGCTCCGGCTGGAAGGACTACCAGAAGAGCGGCATGGTCTGCGGCATCAAGCTACCCGAAGGGCTCGCGCAGGCCGCCAGGCTGCCGGAGCCGACATTCACGCCGGCAACCAAGGCCCCGGCCGGCGCGCACGACGAGAATATCGGCTATGACAGCATGGTCGCGATCATCGGCGCATCGGCAGCCGCCAGGATCCGCGAACTTTCACTGAAGCTGTACGCGCATGCGGTCGAACACGCGCTGGCCCGCGGCATCATCATTGCCGACACGAAATTCGAGTTCGGCTTGGACCACAAGGGCCGGGTCGTACTGATGGATGAGGTCCTGACACCGGATTCATCGCGCTTCTGGCCGATGGACAGCTATGCAGAGGGCTCGAGCCCACCGTCCTTCGACAAGCAGTACGTGCGCGACTATCTCGAATCCCTGGGCTGGGACAAGCAACCGCCGGCCCCGAAGTTGCCGCCCGACGTCATCCTCAAGACCGCGCAGAAGTACCGCGAGGCGCAGCACCGGCTGATGACCTGAATTCAGCGCGGGCGTTCCGTCCAGCGCCGGATCAGGGCGTGCATTTCGGCGAGCCCGTCGGTCAGGGCCGCCGGCCCCGGCTGCAGGATCACCGCAGACTTGATCTCGTGCAGCTCGCCGTCGCGCACGGCCGGGATCTCCGACCAGCCTGGCCGCGCCGCGACGCGCTCGGGCCGGAATTTCTTCCCGCACCAGGATCCGAAGATCAGGTCCGGCGCCCGGCGCACAACTTCCATCGGGTCCGCGATGATGCGGTCGCGCCCGAGCGGCATCGCCGCCAGTTCCGGAAAGCAATTGTCGCCGCCGGCGATCCCGATCAGCTCGCCGACCCAGCGGATCGCCGAGATCGGCGGCTCATCCCATTCCTCGAAATAGACCCGCGGCCGGCGCGGCAGGCTTGCAGCCGAGATCCGCACGCGCTCGACACCCCCGGCAAGGCGCGCCGCGAGCGCGGCCGCTTTCGCCTCGCAGCCGATCATGCCGCCCAGCATGCGGATCATGCCCAGGATTCCCGGGACACTCCGGTGATTGAACAGGTGCACCTCCAGCCCCGCGCGCGCGAGTGCCGCCGCAATATCCGCCTGCAGGTCGGAGAAACCGAGCACGAGATCCGGCGCGAGCGCAACGATGCGGTCGATCCTGGCGCTGGTGAATGCGGAGACCCGTGGCTTTTCGCGCCGCGCCTGCGGCGGGCGCACCGTAAAGCCCGAGATGCCCACGATGCGTGCGTCCTCGCCCAGCAGATAAAGCGTTTCGGTCGTCTCTTCGGTCAGGCAGACGATGCGTTCGGGAAAATCACCGTGCATGACTGCACTCTAGCAAAGCAGCCGATTGCGGGGCCTTCCGGCCTGTGCCACGCTGCCGAGATGAGCGTGGACCTGGACCTGCGCCGGCGCATCGAGCAGTTGCTGTTCGACCGCCATGCGCCGATGCCCTTGAAGCAGGCCGAATGGCTGCTGGGCTTCCTGCGCTACCCCTATGCGCTGGTGCGCGACCTGCTGACCGGCGAGCTGAATCTGCGCGCGATGGGGCTCGTCTACACGACACTCCTGTCGCTCGTGCCACTGGTCGCATTCGCATTCGCCGTGCTGAAGGGTCTCGGCGTGCACCGCGACCTCGAGCCGCTGCTGTTCGAGTTCCTGCGGCCGATCGGCGAACGAGCCGGCGAGCTGACCGCCCAGATCATGAGCTTTGTCGAGAAGGTGCGTGGCGGCGTGTTGGGTTCCCTGGGTCTCGCCTTCCTGCTGTACACCGTGGTCGCCACCCTCCAGAAACTGGAGGGCGCCTTCAACTTTGCCTGGCATGTCGAGCGGCCCCGGTCGGTGATGCGCCGCATCAGCGAGTACCTGAGCCTGATGGTCATCGGCCCGGTCTTCCTGGTGGTCGCCTTCGGCTTGCTGGGCGCCGTCGCAGAACACGGCACCATGCGCTGGCTGATGAGCCATGAGCCGCTCGGCACGATCATCCGCGGGCTGGGTTACGCGGGACCCTACCTGTTCGTGACCGGCGTGTTCACGTTCTTCTACGTCTTCATACCGAATACGCGCGTGCGGCTCCGGCCCGCGCTCGCCGGCGGCGTGACCGCGGGCTTCCTGTGGGCAATGAGCGGCGCGATATTCACGAAAATCGTCGCGGCCTCGACCAATATGGTCGCGATCTACGCAGGGTTCGCGATTTTCCTCGCCGCGCTGATCTGGATTTACCTCAGCTGGCTGATCCTGCTGATCGGCGCGCAACTCTCCTTCTATATGCAGAATCCACGCTACCTGCGCGCCGGGCAGGCGCCCGTGCGACTGACCAGCTGCCTGCGTGAACGGCTCGCGCTCAGCGTCATGCTGCTGATCGCCCGGAACTTTGTCTCGGGTGCCAAACCCTGGCGGCTGCGGGGCCTCGCGGAACACCTGGAAGTGCCGGGTTCGGCGCTTGAAACCGTCATCGAAGCGCTGGAGCATGCCGGGCTCGTGACGACGACCGATGAGGAAGAGGTATTGCCGGCGCGTGACCTCGAGAGCATCGGGATGCACGACATCCTCACCGCAGTGCGCGACGAGCGTCAGTACGAGACCTGGCTGTTGTGGCGTGCCAGAACCGAGCCGCTAGCCGATTCCATCGCGGATAGCGTGGAGGCCACGATTCGCGAACGCACCACGGGCATGACGCTGCGCGAACTCGCTAGTGGACCAGGACCCAGGTAATCATCTCGCAGCGCAAGTGACCGTGTATCGCCCGATCAGGCTGGCACTGTGCGCAATGAGCGCACTGGCGGTCGTGACCAGCGCACACGCGGACATCGTCATCGACGGCCACCTGGACGAGGCCGAATGGGCCACGGCGCAGACCTTCGACGATTTTCGCCTGACAATGCCGTTCACGGGCGCTGCTGTGCCCGTCGCTACGAGCGCCCGCGTGCTCGCTGCTCCGGAGGCGCTCTTCATCGCCTTCCAGACTCGCCAGCCAATGTCGATGCGCAAGCACGGGCGTTCGCCGCGCGATGCCGAATTCATGGACGCGGACGAGGTCGCCTTCATCATCGATTTCGAGGGGCAGGGCACGAACGCCTACGAATTCACGGTGTCGCTGAGCGGCTCGGTGCGCGACGGCATCATCCTCCAGCAGACTACCTACAGCTACGACTGGGACGAGGTCTGGTACAGTGCGGTCGCGGAAGACGAAGCCGGATGGAGCATCGAAGTCGAGCTGCCGTGGTCGGTCGCGCCGATGGGTCCGGTGACCGGGGGCCGGCGCCAGATCGGAATCTTCGTCGGCCTCTTTCTCCAGACCACCTCCGAGAACTACGCGTTTCCGGGCAACGAATACCGCAGCCCGACCTTCGTGGCCGACATGCACCCGATCGAGGTACCGGCGTACGACGCCGGCCTGCTGGCCTGGATCCCGTATCTGTCGAGCGCGACTGACCTGCTGCAGGGCAGCAGCCGTGTGCGCGGCGGCCTGGACGTAATCTGGAAACCGGACGCGTCAAGCCAGCTGACGGCCACCATCAATCCGGACTTCGGGCAGGTCGAATCCGACGATCTGGTGGTCAATTTCACGGCGATCGAGACATTCCTGACCGAAAAGCGGCCGTTCTTCACACAAAACCAGCAGCTGTTCGACCTGCGCACGACGCTCGACGGCCGCATCATCAACACGCGGCGCATCGGCGGCGCACCCGATGCCGGCCCCGACGGACAGACCGATGTCCTTGCCGCCGCGAAGTACAGCGCCACGCATCCGGATTGGGAATACGGCATGTTTGCCGCCGCTGAGGACGACAGCGCGCAGGCGAGCGGGAGAGATTATGTCGCGGCCCGCCTGCACCGGCATGGCGAGGACTGGAGCGCGGGCTATCTTGGCACCTACACCGATCGTCCAACCATTGATCGCACGGCGACCGTGCACTCGCTCGATGCCGAATACTCGCCTGCGCCAGGCTGGGCATTCAGGACCCAGGCCATTTTCACGGATACGCGGGATCCTTCCGCCGAATTGACGGCGCGCGGCGCCGGCGCCTGGCTCGCCGCGCTCTACGCGCCAGGCGGGCGCCTCGAGCAGAATTTGTACGCGTCCTGGTACGACGACGACTACGACGTCAACGACCTCGGCTTCATGACGCGCAACGACATCCGCGAGTTCCAGTCCGAGACCTTCTGGTATCGCCGCAGCCACCCGCCGGACAGCCTCGTGCAGTCGAGCCATTGGAAGATGGATGCGCACTGGCGTACCACTGATGCGGGCCGGCGCCTGCCATCCTGGGTCCAGCTTGGCCGGCACTGGAACTTTCGTGACGGCAGTTCGCTTGACGCCTACGTGCGCCCGACATCGCCCGGTATCGATGACCTGGCGACGCGCGGCGGGCCCGAGTTCAACCTGCCTTCACAACCGGACGCGCACGTGTCGTTCCTCAGCCGGCGGACCGATCGCTGGCGCTGGTTGGCCGAGGTGAGGGCATTTCGTGAGGGGCTCAGCCGCACCGGCTATGAATGCGAGTTCAACCCGCAGTTCTACGCGAGCACTGATCTGAATTTCGACATGGAACTGAATTACCTCGACAGCCCCGACTGGCTGATCTGGCGGCCGGACATCGGGAAAATGGCCCAACATTCGCGACAGCAGCTACAGGCGGCATTCAACACGAACTGGTATCCGACACCGAAGTCCGAATTCCGCGTCCGGCTGCAGTGGGTCGGCCTGCAGGCGCGCGGCCACCAGGCTTTCGACATCGGGCCGGATGGCGACCTGGTGCCGGCAGCAGAGGTTGTGGGGGACTTCAGTCTCAGCGACATCGCCTTGCAGGCCCGCTATCGCTACGAGTTCAAGCCGCTGTCGGAATTGTTCGTCGTCTACTCGTTCGGTGGCAGCGCGCTGCAGGACGAAGCTGCGTCATTCGGCGAGCTGTGGTCCGCCGGTGTGGATAATCCGACGGCACAGCAGTTCCTCGTCAAGCTGGCCTGGCGATTCTGAGGCTCCGCGCCGGGCCTCAAGCGCCCGCGATCGTCATCTGCTCGATCAGGATCGAACCGCAATGGATGGCGCCGCGGTAGTCAAGGTCGTCGCCCAGCGCGACGATTCCGTGGTACATGTCGCGCAGATTTCCGGCGACGGTAATCTCGTGAACCGGCCGGTCAACGACCCCCTTCTCGATCCAGAACCCCGATGCGCCACGCGAATAATCGCCAGTCACCGGGTTGACGCCCTGCCCCATCATCTCGGTCACGAGCAGGCCGGTGCCCAGGCGTTGCAGCAACGCGTCGTGATCAAACCGGTCGCCCTGCACGACCAGGTTGTGCACGCCGCCGGCATTGCCGGTGGTCGTGAGTCCGAGCTTGCGCGCTGAGTAGGCATCCAGCAGATAGCCGGTCAGCACGCCATTCACGACCAGGTCGCGGTCACGCGTCGCGACACCCTCGCCGTCGAATGGAGCCGACCCCAGCGCGCCCTGCAGGTGCGGTCTTTCGCTCAGCGAAATGCCTGGCGGAAAAACCTGTTGCCCCGCGGCATCCAGCAGGAAGCTGCTGCGCCGATACTGGGCCCCGCCACCGATCGCACCGACGAAATGGCCGATCAGGCCGCGCGCCATCTCGGGCGCAAACAGGATCGGCGCCTTGCGGGTCGGCAACTTGCCGGCTCCGAGCCGGCCGATGGCGCGCCCGGCGGCCTTGCGGCCAACCTCCTCGACGTCCTCCAGTTCCCGCCAGTCGCGCGCCGCCGTGTACCAGTAGTCGCGTTGCATGTCTCCGTTCGCCTGGCCAAGCAGGACGCAACTGACGGTATGCGACGTGGACGGATAGCCCCCGATGAATCCGTGGCTGTTGCCGAACACGCGCATATTGCGGTGGGTCGCAACCGTGGCCCCTTCGGAATTCTGGATGCGCGGGTCAACGGCAAGGCCCGCAGCCTCACAGTGCTGTGCAAGCTCGATCGCCCCCGGCGCGTCGATGTCCCAAGGATGGCAGAGATCGAGGTCCGGCAATTCGTGGGCCATCAATCCCGCGTCCGGCAGGCCGGAATACTCGTCCTCGGCCGTGAAGCTTGCGATCGACAGCGCCTTGGTGACGGTCTCCTCGATCGCCGACGGCGTCAGGTTCGCCGTGCTCGCCGAACCCTTGCGCTGGCCGACATAGACAGTCACGCCGAGACTGCGGTCGCGCTGATATTCGAGCGTCTCGACCTCTCCCAGGCGCACGGTGACCGAGAGACCGGAGCCGGTGCCCACGCCTGCTTCCGCCGCAGTCGCACCCCGCCGCCGTGCAAGCGCAAGGGCCTGTTCGACGATGCTCTCGAGATCCGGCTGCTCCATGTGCGCATGCTAGCATCGTGGCGATGCGTCGCCGCCAGCTACCCGGGGAGCCTCCGCCCCCGACCAAGGGTGAACTGAAGCGCCAGGCCCAGACCCTGCAGGCCCTCGGCGAGCAACTGATCGAGGCGCCCGAGGAACTGGTGGCGGGTCTCGACCTGCCGGAAAAACTGCGCGACGCCATCGAGCTCGCCCGGCGCATCACGAGTCATGGTGCGCTGGTGCGACAGAAGCTTTTCGTCGGCAAGCTCATGCGCAGGGTCGATCCGCAACCCATTCGGGCCGCACTCGAGGCCGTCAGCGCGACCGCGCGCCTCACGACCATGCGCTTCAAGCGGGCCGAACGCTGGCGGGATCGGCTGGTGCTGGAAGGTCAGTCCGCGATCGTCGAGTTCATTGCGGAGTTCCCGGCGGCAGACCGGGCTGAATTTTCGCGACTCGTTGCCAACGCGACGGCGGAACAGACCAATGGCAAGCCAGCCGGCGCGAAACGGGAGTTGTTCCGTTGGGTGCGTGAGGTGCTTGGCGGCTGATGTGAATGTGCATGCGGACCCTGTCGCCTTCCGGCGACGGACCCTTCTATGATGGCCGAGCCGACGGCGCTAGCCTGATCGCGTTGCCCTACGTGTCAAACATCCCCTGATTTCGGGCATCCCCCCGCGCCGCATGACTCACTTTCGGCGCGGGGGTATTTCAGGGCCAATCTTGCGCCGGGCCCCACGGGCCGCATGCTAGACTTTTGCGATGAAACCGCTGGTCGGCATCATCATGGGATCGTCGTCGGACTGGGAGACCATGCGCCACTCCGCCGAGATGCTGGCCGCGCTGTCGGTGCCCTTCGAGACCCGGGTCATCTCCGCCCATCGCACTCCCGACCTGCTTTTTGAGTACGCCTCGGGCGCCGCGGCACGCGGCATCGAGGTGCTGATCGCGGGCGCCGGCGGCGCTGCGGCCCTGCCCGGCGCGGCGGCCGCCAAGACCCTGCTGCCGGTCATCGGCGTGCCGATCCAGTCGAAGGCCCTCAATGGCCTCGACTCGCTCCTGTCGATGGTGCAGATGCCGGCGGGTGTGCCGGTCGCGACCGTCGCGATCGGCGTGCCCGGTGCGAAGAATGCGGCTCTGCTTGCAACTGCAATTCTCGCCGGGCGCCATCCGCCGTTCATGGATGCGTTGCGCGCGTTCCGCGAACGCCAGACCGCCGAAGTGCTGGCGAATCCCGACCCTTCGATCGGCTGAGTCTTGCGCATGTGCTAGCCTTGTCGTACGCATGTACTTGGAACATTTCCAGCTGACGGAACTGCCGTTTCGGTTGAGCCCGGACCCGGTTTTTCTATACCTCTCGAAGCACCATGCGCGCGCCAAGGCGTACATGGAGGCGACGATCTGGTTCACGGACGGCTTCGTCGTGATCACCGGCGAGATCGGCTCCGGCAAGACCACGCTGATCGAGACATTCCTGCGCGAGCTCGAGAACGACGTGGTGGTCGCGCAGATCGCGCAGACCCAGATCTCGCCGATCCAGTTCCTCCAAGGCGTGCTCGTGCAGTTCGGATTCTCGCCATTCAAGATGCGCAAGGCTGAGTTGCTCGCGACGCTCAACCAGTTCCTGGTCGAGCAGTACGCCGCGGGGCGCAAGGTGCTCTTGATCATCGACGAGGCACAGAATCTTTCGAGTCGCGTGCTCGAGGAAATCCGGCTGCTGTCGGGTGTCGAGACCACCAAGGAAAAAGTGCTCAGGATCATCCTGGCGGGACAGCCGGAGCTGAATGACAAGCTCGATTCCGAGGAGATGATCCAGCTCGTGCAGCGCGTGCGCCTGCGCTTCCACCTGACGGCTCTCTCGCCCGAGGATACGCAGGCCTATGTGCTGCACCGGCTCGAGGTCGCGGGCTCGCACGGCCGCAAGATCTTCGCCGAGGATACCTACCCGGTCATCTTCCGCTACACCGGTGGCGTGCCGCGCCTGATCAACACCTTGTGCGACACGGCGCTGATGGGAGCCTATGCGCTTGGAAGCCCGCAGATCGGCGTCGGCGAACTGGAGGCGGCGATCGAGGAACTGCGGTGGGTCGAGTTCGTTTCGCGCACCAACCGCATGCGCGCGGCGCTCGCCGTGGCACCGGCGCCGAGGCGTTCCGGGCCCGACGAGGTGCTGGCGCGCATCATCGTCACGTATTCCGGAGAACGCGTTGAAGAACGCCCGTTGCGCCTGGGCCGCCTGATCATCGGCCGCACGCCCGACAACGATCTGCAGGTCGACAGCAAGTTCATCAGCCGCCATCACTGCCAGATCATCACGACTGCGGAAGGCAGCATGCTGGAGGACCTCAACAGCACGAATGGCATTTACGTGAAGTCAAAGCGGGTCCGCAGGCACCATCTAAATGACGGCGATATCATCGTGCTCGGCAAGCACGAGATCATGTATCTCGATGAACGCTCGGTGCGCACCAGGGTGCTGCGCACGGGCGACTCGACCGGCAATCATGAGAACCTCGTCGAAGACGAAGTGCAGGATGAGGAAGAGGATGACGAGCGGGCCCCGGCGGCCGGGGCGAACTGATCAATCGTCGTCGTTGAATGCCGCGCCGTAGTGGCGCTTCTGGATCCGGTAATCGCGACGTCTCAGCGCGAGCACCAGCCCGGTAACCAGGACGATCAGCCCGAATCCGGCCGCCAGGTCGGACCAGTCTTCCGTTCGCCACCAGAACGAGGCCAGCAACGCGCCGATGCCGACCAGCATGTAGACATAGGGCAGCGATTCGTAGACCGAGCGAGACAGTCGCATCAGGCTGTCCCGCCGACGGTCAGCGCATCGATGCGCAGCGTCGGCTGGCCGACGCCGACCGGCACCGTCTGGCCGTCCTTGCCGCAGCTTCCGATGCCGTCGTCGAGCGCCAGATCGTTGCCGACCATACTGACACGGGTCAGTACATCGGGTCCGTTGCCAATCAGCGTTGCGCCCTTGACCGGCACGGTGATGCGGCCGTCCTCGATCAGGTAGGCCTCGCTCGCCGAAAACACGAATTTGCCCGACGTGATGTCGACCTGCCCACCGCCGAAATTAACCGCATACAGGCCGCGCTTCACCGAACGGATGATCTCCTGCGGATCATGCGGTCCCGGCAGCATGTAGGTATTGGTCATGCGCGGCAGCGTCGCATGCGCGAATGACTCGCGCCGCCCATTGCCGGTCGGCTCCATGCCCATCAGCCGCGCATTGAGTTTGTCCTGCAGATAGCCTTTCAGCACGCCATTCTCGATCAGCGTCGTACAAGACGTGGGCGTTCCTTCGTCATCGACGTTCAGGGAGCCGCGCCGGCCGGGCAGCGTGCCGTCGTCGACGACCGTGCACAGCGGCGATGCCACCTGCTCGCCGATGCGGCCCGAAAACGCCGAGGTGCCGCGGCGGTTGAAATCGCCCTCCAGCCCGTGACCGATCGCCTCGTGCAGCAGCACGCCGGGCCAGCCCGGTCCCAGCACGACAGTCATCGTGCCGGCAGGCGCCGGCACCGAGTCGAGATTGACAATAGCCTGCCGCACCGCCTCGCGCGCGAGCCGCATCGGGCGGTCGCCCGCGACGAAATCCTGCAGCGAATGCCGGCCGCCGGTGCCTGCATAGCCCTGCTCGCGGCGCCCATCCTGCTCGACAATGACCGAGACATTCATGCGCACCAGCGGCCGCACGTCGGCGGCCAGCGTGCCATCGCTCGCCGCGACCAGCACGATCTCGTGCACCGCCGCAAGACTTGCGACGACCTGTTTCACGCGCGGATCCAGCGAGCGCGCGTTGCGGTCGAGCTGGGTCAGCAGTGCGACCTTGTCGGCATCGGCCAGTGAGGCAATCGGGTCATCCGGCAGGTACAGCCGGTGCGTTTCGGTGGATTTCCAGGCCTGTACCTGGCCGCCGCCGCCCTCGCGCGCGATCGCGCGGGCCGCGCGCGCCGCCTCCAGCAAGGCGGCCGGCACTATTTCATCGGAGTAGGCAAAGCCGGTGCGCTCTCCCGCCATCGCGCGCACGCCGACACCCTGCTCGATGCCATGGCTGCCTTCCTTGACGATGCCGTCTTCGAGCGCCCAGTGCTCCTCGCGCGCAAGCTGGAAATACAGATCGCCGGAATCGACCGCGGCACCGAGCAGCGAACTGAGTGCCTGTTCCAGGCGCCCGTCGTCGAGACCCGATGGTGCGAGGATCAGTTCGCGCGCGCGCTGCAGTGCGTTCGCGCTCACCCGAGCACCCGATGGTCCAATGCAGGAAAACTCCGGCGCGTCGCCGCCTGCCGCTCCCGGTCAAGCGCGGCGAGCACGACGCCGCTGCCGCGTGGCAGGCGCTGCAGCACGCGGCCCCAGTAATCGGCGATCAGGCTGTCACCATAGGTTTCACGGCCATTGTCGTGGATCCCCGTTTGGGCGGCGGCGATCACGAATGAAAGGTCTTCGATCGCCCGGGCGCGCAGCAGGACTTCCCAGTGTGCGCGACCGGTCGGACCGGTGAATGCGGATGGCACGCTGAAGATCTCTGCTCCCTCGGAGACCAGGCGGCGGTACAACTCGGGGAAGCGCAAATCGTAGCACACGGTCAGTCCGAGCCGGCCCGCCGGAGTGTCCACCGTGACGGGTTGCGCGCCGGGGACAGCGTTTGCCGACTCCCGATAGCCCTCACGGCGATCCGGCAGGTCGACGTCGAACAGATGGATCTTGTCATAGCGCGCGACCTGCCTGCCGTCGGCGTCGTAGACGATGCAGGCACTCGCCGGCCGTGCCTCGCCAGGAACGGCAATCGGCTGCGTGCCGGCGACGATCCATATGCCGAGTTCCCGCGCCGCAGTCGCGACCGCCCTTTGCACCGGCCCGTCGCCGTCAGCCTCGACGATTTCGCGACGCTCCGCTTCGGTGCGCCCCATGAAGGAAAAATTCTCTGGCAGCACGGCCAGGCAGGCGCCGCCTTCGCGGGCCTTTTCCAGCAGCCGTCTTGCGGTATCGAGATTTCTGGCGATATTCGCGACCGAGGTCATCTGCACCGCGGCGACGATTGGCTGGATCATGGCGACGGTCCGTTCCCCGATTCGCCCGCGCGCGGGGGCGCGGCGACTTGCTGCGTATCCTTCATCTCCTGGGCATCGATGCGCTTCACCAGCGGATCATCCCAGCTACCGGTGATGCGATAGTAACCGCGCGTGGCACCCTTGAGCGGCTCCTTGAAGATCTGCGAGAACAAGAGAAGGGCCGCACCGACCGCGGGACCGCCGGCCAGCGCGCCCGCCACACCCAGCGACGCACCCAGCTGACCCGTAACAACCGCGGTCTGGTCATAAGTCCGGTCGCGCAGGCTGGTGCGGCCGGCCAGGCCGATTTCTGCCGCCGAGCCGCGCAGCGCCAGGTTGTCGGTGTAGGCCTCGCCATCGGTCAGCTGGAATGTCCCGCGTAGCGTGTCAAAGGACAGACCCTCGCCGGTCAGGTCGCCGAAATCGAGCGCAAGCCGGCGTGGCAGGTGCGCAATGCTCATCAGTCCGAGAACCCGCCCGGCGCCCGGTTCGACCGATGTCAGGCGGCCGTTCTCCGCAGCCATCTCGAGCCGTCCGGAAAGCCGTTCGATGGCGCTCGATTCCGGCGGACCCGGCCAGCTCAGATTCGCGGAGATACGGCCATGATCGCCGGCAACCAGCGTGCCGAGCTGCATCGCATTCATGAATGCGAGCACGTTTGTGCTCTCAGCATCGAATTCGAGCCGGCATTCGGCGCCCGCTTCACGCACCAGCCAGCTGCCGCGGCCCTTGGCAGTGAACGCCGCATGCTTCATCGTGAACTGGTTCAGCGTCATCCCGGCGGTGCCCCGCGCGAGCTCGGCCTGCAGATGACCGTACTGGCGGCCCTCGAACTGCAGGTCGCGAATGTCGACTTGGATCACCGGCAACTGGCGCGGATCGGTCTCACCCTCGCCGTTACGCACGGACTCGCCGAAATGCAGACGGTCGAGATCCAGCACCATCGGGACTTCGCCGGGGAATGTGTGCGGCACGATGAGGTGACCGCTCGCGTCCTCCGAGGTCACATCGATTTCCCAGGCGCGATTGCCGGGCCGCATTCGGCCGCTCGCATTGGCGAATGCATAGCCCAGCACTTCGAGACGCTGGATCGACAGATCGACCCCACCCAGCCATTCGTTCAGCGGACGCCCGCGCGGCTGGTCCCATTTGAGTTCCAGCAGATCCGAGATGCTCGCCGACTCGAGGCGGCCGGTCAGCCACAGACCCGCGGCGCGCGGCAATGCGGTCGGCGCAGAGGCGCCAAATGACACGATGCCGCGCTCGATCGGCGGATCCTGCGGCTTGCTGCGCCATTGCAGCAGCGCATGCACGTCGCGCCCGAACTGCGCCTGGATGCGCGGACCACCATCGCTGCTGAAACTTGCGGTGATCGTCAGCGGGCGCGCGGCATCGGCGGTTTTCGCAAAGGGTTCCGGAAGTTTCGACGCGAAGCCGCGCAGGTCACTGCTCAGGCGCAGTGTGCCGCGCGCCGGGACTTCCCGGTCGGCGCTGCGCTCGACCGTCAGAAAGCCGTGCCAGTCTACCGTGCCGGAGATACCCGCATTGACCGGCAGGCGCGCGACCGGCCGCAGCGGTCCGGCCGCCACCGTGCCTTGCGCATTGACCTGCGTGCTGAGATCGCCATTCTTCTGCGTCGTCGTCTTGATCGAGACTTGCAGCGGCCCCCCCAGCAACTGCCCGGTCAGCGTCGGCGCCTCGATCTCCCGGTTGCGCACCCAGAGAACGCCCTGCAAATCGCTGACTTCGACGGCCTGCTGGCGCTGTTGCAGCTTGATGCCGTTGAGCGTGGTCATCACCGTGATGACCCGCTGCTCGAAATCCTTGATCGGCAGGACCATTGCGAACTCGCCGGTCACCGGCCCGGAACCCGTCAATTCGCTGAAGCCGGCGCCCAGCGTCGGACCGAGCGGACTGTCCTGCAGCAGCCGGATGGCGCGGCCGGCATCGCCGCGGGCAGAAGCCCGGAGCGCAATGATGGACTCGCGATAGTCCGCACTGTTGGCCTCGGCCTGTGTGATCGTGATCCCGGCCAGCGAGCCCCTGGTGGCGACCGCCCTCATGCCGGGCCCGTCAAAGACGAGCTCAGCGTCGAGTCCGCGGAGCTCCGGCCAGCCCGGCGCATAGAAGAGCGTCACACCCTTCACGCGCGCTTCGGCATGGAACCTGCCCTGCCCCTCACGATACGGAAAACCGCGTGTCGGTCCCGTTTGCGACACGGTGCCTTCGACGACGCGGCCGGCACGAAACGCGGCATCCAGCCAAGCCAAGGACTTCGGCTTCAGCCGCTCGATCGGCAGGTACCGCCAGACCTGAGTCGCGTCGAAGTCCGCGACGCTCGCAGTCAGGTCCATGAGCGGCAGCTGGCCGGGCCGAAACGCCATGCGCAGCTTGCCGCGCACGGTGCCATGACCCGTGTCGATGACGGCTTCGTCGACCCACAGCCGCACGCCGTCACCAAAGCGATTCCATTCGATCCGGCCATCGGCCTGGCGAAGCTCCGCAATTGCGCGCCATTGCAGGGGCCAGCTGACCAGCCCGTCACGGGTCGCCAGGTGCACGACACCGCCGGCGCCGCGACTTTCGATCGCGCCGTCGAGGCCCTGCAGGCCGGGCACCTTGCCGAACGCCTCGAATCCGAGATCCGCGAATCGAACCCGGCCGCTGATGTCCGGCAGCCGGCCCTCGCCGAGATCCGTGACAGCGGCGTCGAGACCGAACAGCTCGCCGCGCGGCGCAAGCGCCTCCAGCTTCTCTCGCAGCGGCCCGGCGGGTAGCAGCGATGAGAATGCCGCGAGATTCTCGATCCGCAGGTAATCCGCGCGAGCCGCGATCGAAGCAATGCGGCCATCACGTTGCTTCAGGGTCGCGGAGATATTGGTCGGCCGCCAGGGCGCACCCTCGCGTGACAACTCGAGGCCCGTGCCCTCGAGGGAGATGCCGTCGGCGTCACGTTTCAGGCGCAGGTCACCGGCCACGCGCTTGAATTCGGCTCCGCCGTCGGGCAGCCGCAGATTGCTGAGCTCCGGCCGCAGTCGCAGGCTCGCGAGCCCACGACCGATGCCGCGCGCCGTCGCGCGCACCGAACCGTGCCCCGCGGCGGGCACAACGAAGCTGTCCGGCAGCAACGCCGCCCATTGTTCGAAATCCAGGTCGCGCGCATCGATACTGACCCGCCACTCGACCGAGCCCGATTCAGCGAGATCGCCGTCCACATCGGCCTCAACCTCCAGGGCCGAGCCGAGGTGTTCCGGCAGCTCGACTTGTCCGCGCAGGCTTACGTGATCGCCCTTGCGCTCGAACTCCAGGTCCGCACCGGTCAGTTCGAAGCGCCCTTGCCGGGCGCGCAGGTCGAGCACGTCGAGTGTCGCGTCGTGTACCGCAAACAGGCCGCGCGGCAGGCGCGCGAGTGTCATCGGCTGGCGCTCGACGCCGGGCTTCGGCTCGATCGCACCCTGGCCGACCAGCTCGACGCTGCCATCAGTATGGATCACGAAATGCAACCGCGGCTGCACCAGTTCGACGCGTCCGACCTCGATCCGCCGGTACCATAGCGAGCGGCCGATCGCGAGGCTCACGCGACCTGACTCGGCGCTGACCAGCGCCTCGTCACCGGTGGCCGGCAACACGCGCGCGCCGTTGAAATGGATTTCCGCTCCGTAACGGCCGATGCGCGCGTTCAGCGAATCGAATTCCAGCCTGAGCCCGGTCGCCGCACGGACCTGCTCGGCGACCTGCTGCTGGTAGCCGGGCAGCAATTCGATCGCGAGGCCGAATGCGCCCACGCCAAGCGCCGCGAGCAGCGCGAGCGCCGCCACCGCGCCCGCCAGCCAGCGCCATAGCCTCCTGAGTCTTTGTCCCGTCCCGACCATGCTGCCCCAACCTGCCACTACCTATACCAGCACGACATCGAATTGTTCCTCGGCATACAGCGCCTCAGCCTGCAGCCGGATCGGCTTTCCGATCGTCAGCTCGAGCTCGGCCAGCGCCGCGGACTCTTCATCGAGCAACAGCTCGATGACGTCCTGGTGCGCCAGCACGAGCAATTCCTGGAAATCGAACTGCCGTGCCTGGCGCAGCACCTCGCGGAAGGCCTGATAGGCGACCGTCTCGGCCGTCTTCACAAATCCGCGGGCATCGCAGCTTGGACAAGGCCTGCACAGCTGGTGTTCCAGGCTCTCGCGCGTGCGCTTACGGGTCATTTCGACGAGACCGAGTGCCGAAACCGCCGACACGTGGGTCCGGGCATGATCCCCCGCCAGTGCCTGCCCAAGCGCCTGCAGCACGAGGCGGCGGTGCTCGAAATCCTGCATGTCGATGAAGTCCACGATGATGATGCCGCCGAGATTGCGCAGTTTGAGTTGCCGCGCGATCGCAACGGCCGCCTCGAGATTCGTGCGATAGATCGTGTCCTCGAGATTCCGGTGGCCGACGAAGGCCCCGGTATTGACATCGATCGTCGTCAGTGCCTCGGTCTGGTCGAACATCAGGTAGCCACCCGATTTCAGCGGCACCTTGCGATCCAGTGCGCGCTCGATTTCATCGTCTACGCCATACAGGTCGAATATCGGTCGCTTGCCGTCGTAGGTCTCGATGCGCCCGGCGAGTGCCGGCATGAAGGTCCTGGCGAAACCAGTCATCTGCGCATGAGCGGCCGCTGTATCCACGAGCACGCGGTCGACCTGCTCACCCAGCAGGTCGCGCAGCACGCGCAGCGGCAACGCGAGGTCCTCGTGGACGATTTCCGCAGCAGCAGCGCGCTCACCGCGCTCCCGCACGATTTCCCAGAGGCGTTCAAGAAACATCATGTCGGCGCGCAGCGCCTCTATCTGCGCGCCCTCGGCCACGGTCCGCACGATCCAGCCGCCACGATTCCCGCCGAGTTCCTGCACCGCCTCACGCAATCGCAGGCGCTCTGCCTCGTCTTCGATGCGCGCCGACACGCCGACACCTCGTCCCAGCGGCATGAACACGAGAAATCGCGACGGCAGCGTCACATAGGTCGTCAGCCGCGCACCCTTCGTGCCGAGCGGATCCTTCAGCACCTGAACGAGAATCGTGTCGCCTTCGTTGACGAGATCGCGGACGCTTTCGAAGGCCTGCGCCTCGACCCCCGGGTCGAGCCCGGGCGGCGGCATGATGTCCGAGGCATGCAGGAATGCCGCGCGATCGAGGCCGATTTCGATGAATGCCGCCTGCATGCCCGGCAGCACGCGTGACGCACGGCCCTTGTAGATATTGCCGGCCAGGCCGCGCCGGTTGGCGCGCTCAATGTAAAGCTCCTGGACGACACCCTGCTCGACCACGGCTGCGCGGCTTTCGCACGGCGTCACGTTGACGAGGATTTCGACGCTCATGCGACGGCTTGCCAGCGACGGACGCCGGCGGTGTCAAGGAGCGCCGCCGTTTCAAACAAGGGCAGGCCCATCACGCCCGAGTAGCTGCCCTCGAGCCGCGCGATGAATGCGGCGCCGAAGCCCTGGATCGCGTACGCGCCGGCCTTGTCCACCGGTTCGCCGCTCGCCCAGTAATCCCGGCATTCGGCGGCAGTCAGGGTGCGGAATGTCACGCACGTCTCGCTGATCGTCGTTTCAAGGCGCCCTGCGCTTGCGAGCGCCACCGCGGTCAGCACGTCGTGGCTCCTGCCGGACAGCGCGGCGAGCATGCGGACTCCATCATTCTCATCCCGCGGTTTGCCAAAGATTTCCTCGCCGATGGCGACGGTGGTGTCCGCCGCCAGCACCGGCAGGCCGCCGCCCAGGGCGGCTCCCGCCAATGCCTTCTCGCGCGCCAGCCGCAGCACGTAGTCTCGTGGCGACTCGCCAGAGCGCCGCGATTCATCGAGATCCACCGGCCGGATGTCGTGTGCAACGCCAATCTGGCGCAGCAGCTGACTCCGTCTCGGCGACGCAGAAGCGAGTTGGATTCGATCGTAAGGCATTGAGTGGGCCGGAAAATTCATGAGCATACCCCCTCGCCGGCCGGGCCGGTCGGATCAGCCGCGATGATAGGGATGTCCCTTCAGGATGCTCTGGGCACGGTAGAGCTGTTCGGCCAGCATGACCCGGACGAGGCCATGCGGCCAGGTCAGCGGCGACAGCGACCAGCGGAAGTCGGCGCGTTCCAGCAACTCGGGCGCAAGACCATCGGGACCTCCGATTACAAAGGCCAGGTCGCGACCGCCCGCGAGGCGGGCCTCGAGCCAGCGCGCAAGTTCAACAGTCGTCATCGCGCGGCCCGTCACTTCAAGTGCCACGACGTAATCGCGTGGGCCGATGATCTCGAACATGCGCCGCCGAGCGGGGATCTCAACAAGTTCGAGGCGGAATCCGACGAGGCGCCTGGCGTATTCGGCGTATCCGGCATTGACCCAGTCGGGAAGCCGTGTGCCGGCCGCAATCAGCCGGGCGCGCATCGGCAGCGCTCAGGCGAGACTCGGCGCGCGCAGCGAGGGACGCAGGTCCCACAGCTTCTCGAGCCCGTAGAACTCGCGGATTCGCGGCAGCATCACGTGCACGATCAGATCCTGCAGATCGACCAGCACCCACTCGCCCTCGCGCTCGCCCTCGACGCCATAGGGCCGGTGACCAGCCTGCTGGCAGCGTTCAACCAGGCGACCGGCGATCGACTTGACGTGACGGTCGGAAGTGCCGGTTGCGACGATCATCGTGTCGGCAAAATCGGTCAGCTTGCGGACGTCGAGGACCTTGACGTTAACGGCCTTCATGTCCTCGAGTGCGGCGATGGCGATTTCGGTCAGCGCGTCAGGTTGCTTCCTGGTCTTCTTCGGTGTGCTCACGGAAGTGCGGCGTTTTGTCTTCGTTCTCTTTTCGGTCATTCCCCTGTTTCACCTGGCAGGGCGTAGCTGCCCCTGGCGACGATGATCCTACGCACAGCCTCGGGCATCAAGTAGCGCGGATCGCGACCTGCGGCGACGACATCCCGCACCACGCTCGAGGACACATCGAGCTGGGTGCCCGTATTAACGAAAACCAGCCCCGCCGGGGCCGCGGACAGGCGGCGCGGATCGTCGCAGCGCCGCTCGCGCAGCAGCGCAGCCGCCAGGCCAGTGTGTGGCGGCTGCGATCCTGGCCGCACCGCGACGACCAGGTGCGCGAGCCCGATCAGTTCCTGTGCGCGATGCCAGCCGTTGAGGCCCGCAAAGGCGTCCATGCCCATGATCAAGGCGATCGGCTGCGCGCCACGTTCGGCGCGCAATTCCCCGAGTGTCAGCACGGTGTATGAAGGCCCGGAGCGGCGCAGTTCGCGATCATCCACCAGAAATCGCGCATCGCCCTCGACCGCCGCACGGACCATTGCGAGCCGGGTCGCGGCGTCCGCGAGCGGCCGTGCGCGGTGTGGCGGATCGCCGGCCGGAACGAATGCGATCGCCTCCAGGTCCAGCAGCTCGAAAAGCTCGTGCGCGGTACGCAGATGCCCGTAATGAATCGGATCGAACATCCCGCCGAATACACCGAATGGCCGCATCGGGCCTCAGGCGGCCGGTGCTTCGGGGAGCCTGACACCCGCGAACGCCGCGACCAGACCCGTGAGTCCGGTCCATGGATCGCCCTGACCAAGCCCCTTGATCTGGCGATCGATACGTCCTGCCTCGATGAAATGCAGCGCCAGCGACTGGCTCGTGGTGCGCTGCAACGCACGCGCCAGGAGCGCCGTGCGGCGGTCGGCCTGGCGGCCGTAGCCCGCCGCTGCGCCCGGATTGCGGCGCGCTTCGGCGAGCGCGCGCAGCTCGCGGCATAGCGCCCACAACACGAGCAACGGCTCGGTTCCCTCGGCGCGCAGGCCTTCGAGGATGCGCAGGCTCCTCCCTGCATCGCCGTCGAGCGCAGCCTCGCCGAGCTGGTATACGTCATAGCGCGCGCTGTTTGCGACCGCCGCCAGTACGTCATCGGCGCTCACCGTGCTGCCCGCATGCAGCAATGCCAGCTTTTCGATCTCCTGGTGCGCAGCAAGCAGGTTGCCCTCGACCCGCTCGGCGAGCAGCTGCGCGCCGTCCGCTTCGATCGCAAGGCCATGCCGGCCGGCGCGGGCGACGATCCACTGCGGCAACTGGCCGATCTCGACCGGCCACGACTGCACGACCACCCCGTTCTTCTCGAAGGCCTTGAACCAGGCCGTGCTCCAGGTATCCCGCTCCGGACGCCCGGTCACGACCAGCAGCAGCGTGTCCGGCGCGGGATCGGAGACCAGCTGTACGAGCACCGCGCCGCCATCCTTCCCGGGACGCGGACTGGGCATCTTGAGCTCGATGATGCGCCGCTCCGCAAACAGAGACAGTGACTGGCTGGAGGCAAGCAACTCGGACCAGTCAAAGTTACGCTCGACGAAGAACAGGTCGCGGCCGGTGTAGCCCTCGATGCGTGCCCGCGCGCGAATTGCATCGGCGGCCTCTCCGACCAGCAGCGGCTCGTCGCCGGTAACCAGCCAGGCGGGCGCCAGCTTCTTCTCGAGAGTGCGGGCGAGCTTGTCAGTCGAGACACGCATCAGGCTGATTGTCGGTGCGTGGGTTGCCGGCGGCAATAGCCCGCCCGCAATCAGGGTCGGCATCCATCGTCGCGCGCCCTAAGGAAGGCAACCACGTCGTTGATTTCACCCGGCGTCAGCGCAGCCATTCACTATCGATTTCCGGAGCATCCCATTGATTCCTACGGTAAAGTAAGGATCGCGTGACCCTGAAGATTCTGATCGCGATTGCAGCCTTGGTTGCGGCCCCCCTCGCCCGCGCCGATGACCTGCCTTTCCTGCAACTGGCCGCGTATGGCGGTTATCGCGGCGGCGGCGGCCTCGAGGATTCTGTCAGCGGCGACGCTCATGATCTGGATGACGGCACGAGCCTGGCGCTTGCGCTCGAGTTTCGCTACGGCAAGGGTGAGGACCGCTATCTGCAACTCTGGTATTCGCGCCAGGGCTCCAGCGTCAATGACGGTCTTGCGGACCATGACGTCGACATCGAGTACCTGCATTTTGGCGGCACCGTGCCGTTCGGCGACTACGAAAAGGCCCAGGCCTATCTCGCATTGGGTCTGGGCGCGACACGATTCTCGGCTTCGGGCGCCGATGCGACGGACCTGACGAGATTTTCCGGCTCGCTGGGCGTCGGAATCGCCATGCCGGTCTCCAAGCACGCGGCATTCCGGCTCGAAGCGCGCGGCTACCTAACGCTCGTGGACTCCGACACGTCGATCTTCTGCGGCTCGGACAACGGCAGCGGTTTCTGTCGCATCGTCGCCAGTGGTTCGACGATCTTCCAGGCAGAAGTACTCGCCGGGTTCGCCGTCAGCTTCTAGCGTTCGTCCGGAATCCGGGCACCGGCCGACAGCCAGGCCGTGAGCAGCCGGATCTGCGTGTCGTCCAATCGTGAACCCCAAGCGGGCATCACGCCGTTGCGTCCCTGGGAAATCGACCGGATGACCTGCGCGCGACCGCCGCCATAAAGCCAGGCTTTGTCGTCAAGGGCCGGGGCGCCAAGCATCGCCTGGCCCGAGCCGGTCGGCCCATGGCAGGCGGAACAGAACTGCCGGAACAGAACACCACCCTCCGCATTCGCCGGCGATCCGGAATCGCTGGCCGCGAGGCCCAGCACGTAGTCGGCGACCTGTTCGACGCCCCGCACGCCGATCACGGATTCCCATGCCGGCATCGCGGCCTGACGGCCGGAACGAATCGACTCCACGATCTGCATCTCGCCACGGCCCCATTGCCAGGACTCGTCCGTCAGGTCGGGAAACTGCGAGGCCTGCCCTGCCGCGTCGCGACCGTGGCAAGAAGCGCAGTTGTTGTTGAATACGCGCCAGGCCGATCGCATCGCTTCACTATCGCCCTCGAGCTGCGCCAGCGGCAAGGCCTGCAGCCGTCGCCGTTCTGCGCCGAACTGCGCCTCGTAATCCGCAAACCGCTCGGCGATCCTGCCGCCCTGGGACCACCGCAACACGCCCTGATACGAGCCGAGCCCCGGGTAAAGAATCACATAGACCACCGACACCGTCATCAGCGCGAGGATGAACCAGAACCACCACACCGGCGCAGGCCGCGCGCCTTCACGCAGGGTTTCATCCCAGACTTGGTCTTCCGTGCCGGCGTCCTGGTCGCCCGCCCGATAGAGGTCGCGAACGAACCAGAGGAGCGCAATGAAGCTCGTGACCGTGATCAAGACGATCCAGCCGGCCCAGAATTGCGACGGCATGTCAGCCACGGCGATCCTCATCCTCCAGCGGGATCCGTGAGGCCGCGTCGAGCTGTCCGCGGGTCGAGCGCAGCGAGAGCCAGATGACCACTGCGATCATGAATGCCATCACCAGCATGTCGCCGAAGAAAATCAGCAGCATCATGGCTGAGGCGCCCCCTGCATGCTTCGGCCGAGCGATTGCAGGTATGCGGTCACGGCATCGAGCTCGGTCTTGCCCTCGAGCGCCGCCGGCGCAGCCGCGATGTCCTCGTCGGAATATGGATGCCCGAGCATCCGCAATGTGCGCATGCGTGCCGCGATCGTGCGGCCCTGATCTGCGTCGCGCTCTGCGAACCAGGGGTAGGCCGGCATGATCGAGGCCGGCACGACGGCGCGCGGATCCAGCAGGTGCACCTGATGCCAGGCGTCGCTGTACTTGCCGCCGACCCGCGCGAGATCGGGGCCCGTGCGCTTGGATCCCCACAGGAATGGCCGGTCATAGGCGAATTCGCCGGCCCGCGAATAAGGCCCATAGCGCTTGACCTCGGCCAGCAGCGGGCGCACCTGCTGCGTGTGGCAGGTGCTGCAGGATTCGCGGATGTAGATGTCGCGTCCCTCGAGTTCGAGCGGCGAATAGACCGCAAGACCGGCAGCCGGCGCGCTGTGCGAATCGTCGAGCACGATCGGCAGCACCTGCACCAGGCCGCCGATCGACGACACGACCAGGATGCCGAAGATCAGCAGGCCGGAATGACGCTCGATTTTCCTGTGCAGCGACAGGAAGTTCACGCGAGCCCCCTCGCCGCATGGGCCGGTGGCGGCGCGACTGTGACGGTGCGGCGACCGGCGAAGGTCCGCGCGAGGTTGAATGCCATCAGCACCGCGCCCGCCAGGAACAAGAAACCGCCGACGAAGCGCAGCAGGTAGTAGGGCTTCATCGCCGCCATCACGTCGTTGAAGCTGAAGCGGACCTCGCCGAGCTCGTCCAGGGAAAGCCACAGCACGCCCTGCGAGACGCCGGCACCCCACATCGAGAGCACGTAGAGCATGATGCCCGCGAGCGCCAGCCAGAAATGGATGTTCGCCAGGCGCGCGCTGTAGAGCGGCGCCCCGGCCAGACGCGGCACCAGGAAATAGAAAGTGCCGAAGGTAATCAGCGCGTTCCAGCCCAGCGCGCCCGAATGGACGTGCCCGATGGTCCACTCGGTGAAATGGCTGAACACATTGACGCTCTTGATGGCCAGCATCGGGCCCTCGAAGGTCGCAAGGCCGTAGAAAGCCAGCGACAGCACGATGAACTTGAGCGCGGGATCGCTGCGCAGCTTTTTCGCCGCGGCACTGACCGTCATGATGCCGTTGACCATGGTCGCCCAGGATGGCGCCAGCAATATCAGGCTCATGACCATGCCGAGCGATTGCACCCATTCCGGAATCGCGTGGTAGTGCAAGTGATGCGGACCCGCCCAGATGTAGGTGTAGACAAAGGCCCAGAACGCGACGATCGAGAGCCGGTAACTCCAGATCGGCTGCTCGGCCTGCTTCGGCAGGAAGTAGTACAGCATGCCGAGAAAACCCCCGGTCAGCAGGAATCCGACCGCATTGTGGCCGTACCACCACTCCACCACCGCGTCCTGTGCGCCGGCGAACAGCGAGTAGGATTTTCCCAGCGTCGCGGGCAGCGCCAGGCTGTTGACGATGTGCAGCATTGCCACGACGATGATCAGCGCGCCATAGAACCAGTTCGAGATGTAAATCGCTTCCATCTTGCGGCGCGCGATCGTCCCGAAGAAGACGATACCGAAGGAGACCCAGGCGACCGCGATCGCGAGGTCGAAGGGCCATTCGAGTTCCGCGTATTCCTTGCCGGCATTCCAGCCCGCCATGATCGAGGCACCGCCGAGCACGATGGTGAGTTGCCAGGCGTAGAGCACGAACCACGCGAGGCCCGGCGCGAACAGGCGGACATGCGAGGTGCGTTGCACGCTGTAAAGCCCGGTGGCGATGAGCCCTGAGACCCCGAACCCGAACAGCACCAGCGTTGTGTGCAGCGTCCGCAGGCGCCCGAACGACAGCCCGGGCAGCCCGATGTCGATCGTCGGCCACACGAGCTCGGCCGCCACATACACGCCGGCAAGCATGCCGAGCACGGCCCAGAACACGGCACAGGCCGTGAATGCGGTGACAATACGATCTTCGTAGTTCATGGCTTCAGGTGCCTATCAGCGGCCCGAGCCCGCTGCCCCACAGCGCAACGGTGACGCCAAGCAGACTCACGGCCGCGACCAGCAGGTAGGCGATCAATGCCGAGGCCATCAGCATGCCGCGATTGGGTCCCGTGTGAAGCACGACCGGCAGGCCGCGATACAGCAGGTACATGCTCCAGATCAGCGTTGGCACCAGCACCAGAACGTTGATAAATGCGTGCGGGTAAAGGTGAATCACGCTGCCGATCGCGAGCGGCGCACCGACGACCGCCATCAGCGCGAAACAGCGGCCGAGCGACTGGCTGGCGTCGTAGGTGACGGCCATCCAGCGCGCGATCACCGCGCTTGTGAGAAAGCCAAGCAGCAGGGCGACGAAATAGGCCGCGCTGATGGCGAACACCGTGCGCTGCGGCAGGAACACCGGTTCGACGCCCAGCCGCCAGCCGAAATTCATCGTGCCGATGTATGCAAAGAGCGGCGGCAACAGGCCGATCCAGAGCGCGAAGCCGAAGAACACCCGGGTCGCGGGTGGCTCCTGAGTCGCCAGCGTCTCGAATGCGGCTTTCGGCCGGAACAGAACCTTCACCAGCGAAAATATCGAGAATCGGGCCGGCATTGTTCCTCCGGCGGGGCCGCATTGCGTGGCCTGCGCGGCAGACTCGTGTTTGACGCGAAGTATACAATGAGGGAATCTCGGGCCTGCAAACACAGCAATGACGGAACTCGCGATCGACATCGAGGGGCTGACTTTCGCCTGGAACGACGGCTTGCCCGTGCTCGATATCCCGCGCTTCGAAGTCCGCCGTGGCGAACGCGTCTTCCTGCGCGGCCCCAGCGGCAGCGGCAAGAGTACCCTGCTCGGCATCGTCAGCGGTGTACTCAGGGCGGGTCGCGGGCGAGTCTGCGTGCTAGGCGAGGACCTGGGTCTGTTGTCGGGCGGGCGTCGCGACGAATTCCGCGCGGCCCACATCGGGCTCGTATTCCAGATGTTCAACCTGCTGCCCTACCTGTCGGTCATGGACAATGTGCTGCTGCCAGCGCGTTTCTCGGCTGTGCGCCGTGGACGGGCGAAACCGGATCCCGCGACTGAAGCGAGGCGCCTGCTCAACGAACTGGGGATCGCCACGACAAGATCGCCGGCCCGGCTCGTCACTGAACTCTCCATCGGGCAGCAGCAGCGGGTCGCGGTCGCACGCGCGTTGCTGGGGCGCCCGGAACTCGTCATCGCGGACGAACCGACATCGGCGCTCGACAGCGATGCTCGTGATGGTTTTCTCCGTCTGCTGATGGCGGAATGCAGTGCGACGGGCGCCGCGCTCCTGTTCGTCAGCCATGACACGGCGCTCGGCGGCCTGTTTGACAGGCAGTTATCCATCGATGATGTCAATCGCGCCCGACCGCAACTGGAGCAGTCTTGAAGCCGCTCGTGGGTCTGGCGGCACGAAGCCTGTGGAACCGGCGCGGCAGCGCGGCGCTCACCGTGTTCGCTATCGCGATCAGTGTGATGCTGCTGGTCGGCGTCGAGACCGTGCGCATCGGCGCGCGCGAAAGCTTCGCGCGCACGATCTCCGGCACGGACCTGATCGTCGGTGCGCGCAGCGGCCCGATCAATCTGTTGCTTTATTCGGTGTTCCGCATCGGCGATGCCACCACGAATGTCTCCTTGCAGAGCTTCGAACTCGTTTCGCGCCATCCGGACGTCGCCTGGACAATCCCGATCTCGCTCGGCGACTCGCATCGTGGTTATCGCGTCATGGGCACAAATGGCGATTACTTCCGGCATTACCGCTATGGCAACCGGCAGGCGCTTGTCCTTGCAGCCGGCAGCGCTTTTGAAGATGACAACGAAGCGGTCATCGGCGCCGAGGTCGCCAGCCGGCTCGGTTATGCAATCGGTGACAAAATCACGATCGCGCATGGCATCGGCGAGGTCAGCTTCGCCGAGCACGGCGATCATCCATTCCGGATTTCCGGAATCCTTGATCCCACGGGCACGCCGGTGGACCGGACCGTGCACGTCAGCCTTGATGCGATCGCCGAAATTCACGAGGACTGGCAGGGCGGCGCACGCTCCGCCGTGACCGCACCACGTCATCCTTACGACGGCGACGATCCCGAGAGCGCGCAGGCTGAAGAAGTCGCGCGACCAGCGCTTGCGGGCATCACGGCATTCCTGGTCGGCATGCGCTCGAAGGACAGCGTGCTGCAGATGCAGCGCGCGCTCAACGAGTACCGCGCCGAGCCGCTTACGGCGGTCATTCCCGGCGTGGCTCTCCAGCAGCTCTGGCAGATCGTGGGGGTCGCCGACCGCGCCTTGTTTGTCGTCGCAACATTCGTCGTACTGGCGGGTCTGATCGGCATGCTGACCTCGATCCTGACGAGCCTGCGCGAGCGGCGGCGCGAGATGGCAATCCTGCGCTCGGTCGGCGCGCGGCCCCTGCATGTGTTCGCGCTCTTGCTGCTCGAGGCGGGCCTGCTGGCGCTGGCCGGCGTGGTGCTCGGCATCGCGGCGGCCCACACGGCGCTTGCGGCAACGACATCACTGCTGGCAAGCCGCTTCGGCCTGTTCATGGAAACGGGCGGCCCCGGCGTTTACGATCTGGTACTGGCGGGAGCGGTGGTTAGCGCCGCGGTTTTGGCAGGCCTGGTGCCTGCCTGGCTCGCCTATCGCAATTCCCTCGCCGACGGACTCACGATCCGCACATGAAGCAAGCCCTTGTTCGCCTGGTGCCAGCGGCACTGCTCGCATTCGGACTTGCGCTGCAGGCCGGTGCCGCGGCGCTGCAGATCGACTGGATCGAGCTGGTGCCAGCCGATCAGCGCGCCACCTTCGACCCGGCGCCACCGCCGCCAGTACACGATTACCTGACCGGCGAGTCAGGCGGCCTGGCGGCCCAGCAACCGCTCGACTTCAGCGTCAACATGGACCTCGAGGGCCAGGAGATCAGGATCCCGGGATTCGTCGTGCCGCTCGAACTGGATGAAGAGGGCAATGTCACCGAGTTTTTCCTGGTGCCGTATTTCGGCGCGTGCATCCACGTGCCGCCACCGCCACCGAACCAGATGCTCTACGTGCGCATGAAACAGGGCATCAAGCTCGATTCGATGTATTCGGCCTACTGGATCACCGGCAAGCTGTCGGCCAAGACCCGCGCGACACGTCTGGGCGCCGCCGCTTACACACTCGCCGGTATCGCTTACGAGGAGTACAAGTTCTGAACGACAGCAGCACGAGGCGCGGACTCTATCCGCCGGTCGAGCCGCGCCGCCAGGGTCATCTGGCCGTCGGCCACGGTCACGAGCTCTACTGGGAGGAATGCGGCAATCCCGCGGGCAAGCCGGCGGTTTTCCTGCACGGCGGTCCCGGTGCGGGCTGCGACACGCGCGCGCGCAGGTTTTTCGACCCCGCGCGCTATCGCATCGTCCTGTTCGACCAGCGCGGCTGCGGCCGCAGCCGGCCGCATGCGAGTCTCGAGCAGAACACCACCTGGGACCTGGTCGCCGATCTGGAACGGCTGCGCGAACACCTCGGCATCGAGCGCTGGCAGGTGTTCGGCGGATCGTGGGGCTCGACGCTCGCGCTCGCCTATGCACAAGCTCACCCCGCACGCGTCACGGAACTCGTGTTGCGCGGGATCTTCCTGCTGCGCAAGAACGAGCTCGACTGGTTCTACCAGCAGGGCGCCAGCGCGCTGTTTCCGGATCGCTGGGAGGCCTACGTGGCGCCCATCCCCGAAGCAGAGCGTGGCGACCTGATCAATGCATTTCACCGCCGCCTGACCGGAACGGACCGCAGCGCGGCCATCGCCGCCGCGCGCGCCTGGGCGGTCTGGGAAGGCTCGACCAGCTTCCTGTTGACCGATGACGACAATGTCCGCAAATGGGGCGAAGACGAGTTCGCACTCGCGGTCGCGCGCATCGAGTGCCACTACTTCGTCAATCGCGGCTTCCTGCGCGGCGAGAATCAGCTGCTGGACGATGTCGGCCGGATCCGCCATCTACCGGCCGTGATCGTCCAGGGCCGTTATGACGTCATCTGCCCGCTGATGACGGCCTGGGACCTGCATCGCGCCTGGCCCGAGGCGGATTTCCGCGTCGTCGCCGACGCCGGGCATTCGGCCTTCGAGGCTGGCATCACCGACGAACTGGTGCGCGCGACCGACCGATTCGCAAGCTGACGACTGCTAAGGCTGAGTCCGGCGCGGATTCAGCACTCCGGCACGTTGACCGCGAGCCCGCCCTTCGACGTTTCCTTGTAATGCGATGACATGTCGTGGCCGGTCTGGCGCATCGTCGCGATGACCTGATCCAGCGAGACCTTGTGCGAACCATCGCCGCGCCATGCCAGGCGCGCGGCATTGATGGCCTTGACGGCGCCCATCGCGTTCCTTTCGATGCAGGGAATCTGGACCAGCCCTGCGATCGGGTCGCAGGTCAGTCCGAGATTGTGTTCCATGCCGATCTCCGCGGCATTCTCGACCTGCTCGTTCGAGCCGCCAAGTGCCGCGACGAGTCCGCCGGCCGCCATCGAGCAGGCCACGCCGACTTCGCCCTGACAGCCCATCTCGGCGCCGGAAATCGACGCATTGCGCTTGTACAGCAGGCCGATCGCGCCAGCCGCCAGCAGGAACCGGCGCACCCCTGCTTCGTCGCCGCCCTTACACAGCTTCGCGTAGTAATGCAGCACTGCAGGTACGATGCCGGCCGCACCGTTGGTAGGCGCCGTGACAACCTGGCCGCCTGCCGCGTTCTCCTCGTTGACAGCCAGCGCCCAGGCGTTGACCCATTCCATCGCATCCACGAGCCTACCGGGCGCTTCGGCCAGCAAAATGCGCTGCAAGCGCGGCGCTCGACGCCGCACTTTCAGCACGCCAGGCAGGATTCCTTCGGCCGCAAATCCACGCAGCACGCAGGCCTGCATGACGCTCCAGATCCGCGCGAGTCCCGCATCGATGTCGGTTTGCGAACGCAGCGCGCGTTCGTTCTCGAGCATCAATCCATCGATCGTGAGTCCCGCTTCGCGGCAGCGCACCAGCAGCTCATCGGCGTTGGCGAATGGCAGTGGCGGCCTGGGCAGGTCGCCACCCGCGGACACTTCCTGGTCGCCGGCGCGCTGCACGGCACCGCCGCCGATCGAATACATCTCTTCGCCGAGCAGCGTGCGGCCTTCCGCATCGCGAGCCGTGAAGCGCATGCCGTTGGAATGGCCCGGCAGCATCTGGTCGCGCAGGAACAGCAGGTTCATCGGTTCGTCGAAGGCGATCTCGTGGCGGCCCAGCAACCGCAGCCGGCCGCTGCCGCGGATGCGGGCGAGTGCCGGCTCCATGATCGCCGGATCAAAACCCGCCGGATCGTTTCCCTCGAGGCCCAGCAGCACGGCGCGATCGGTGCAATGCCCGAGACCCGTCAATGCCAGCGAACCGTAGAGCTGCGCGAAGACCTCAATCGTGCGGTCAAGCAGGTTCTGCGCTGCCAGATCCTGCACGAACATTCGCGCGGCCAGCATCGGACCCATCGTGTGCGACGACGAAGGTCCGACACCGACCTTGAAGACATCGAATACCGAGAGATTCAAAGTGCCGCCAGCCGCCGCAGCATCAGGCCGGCCAATTCGTCGGCGAGCGCCGCCCGCAGTGACTGCTCTTCATGTTCCTTGGCGAGCACCGCTGTCTCGTCGTAGCTGAAGTCGCGGGTCAGCGTCACCTGCTGGCGCACGAGCAGTTCACTGCCGCCGGCGCTGACCGAGTACTCCACCGTGTAGTAGACCTCGAACTCGCTCGGCGTGTTGCTCGCCGAGACCGACAGCAGCTCGCGACCGGTCTCGTCCTTGTGCAGGTGGATCACTGCGCTCGCGGTCGCCGGGTCGGTCGCAAGTGTCGCGCCTGCAGCGCGCAGTCGTGCCTCAAGCGCCGCATGGAGCGGCGTGTAACTGTCGCTGGTTTCGAGGTAAGGCGTCGCAAGCGTGGCCGGCAGCGGCGCCTGGCCGCGCAACTGGAAACCGCAGCCCGACATCAGTGTCATCCAGCCGACGGCGAGACATAGAAGCGACTGGCGCATCAGATCACCACGTTCACGAGCTTGCCGGGGACATAGACCAGCTTGCGCACCGGCTGGCCGGCGACAAAACGCGCGACGCCAGGATCCGCGAGCGCCGCCGCACGTGCAGTCGCCTCGTCGGCGCCGGCCGGCACCGGCACGCGCGCGCGCAGCCGGCCATTGACCTGAACGACGATTTCGACCGTGTCCAGCGCAAGCGCGCGGGTATCGGGTTCCGGCCAGGCTTCATCGACGACTGCTGTCGCATGCCCCAGACCGCGCCAAAGGGCATGCGTCGCATGCGGCACGAAGGGCGACAGCATCAGCACGACGAGATCCAGCGCCTCCTGCATCACGGCACGGCCCTGCGGCGAGCTGTCCGAAAAACGCACGAGCGCATTTAACAGTTCCATGACCGCAGCGATCGCGGTGTTGAATGTCCGGCGCCTGCCGATGTCGTCGCCGACCTTCGCGAGTGTCTGGTGCACCTGGCGCCGCAACTCGCGTTGCGCCGGATTGAGCGAAGCCACATCGGGCGCAGCTGCGGGACCCGCCTGCACATGCGCGTGCACGATCTTCCAGAGCCGCTTCATGAACCGGAAGGCGCCTTCGACGCCTTCGTCGGACCATTCGAGCGTGTGCTCCGGCGGCGCCGCGAACATCATGAAGAGCCGTGCGGTGTCCGCGCCGCAGCGATCGACGAGCTGTTGCGGATCCACGCCGTTCCGGCGTGATTTCGACATCGTGCCGATACCGCCGTACTCGACCGGCTGGCCATCGGCCTTCAGCACGCCCATCTTTCGTTCGCCATCCGCGCGCGATTCCACCTCGGCCGGACTGTGGTAAACGATGCGGCCCGTGGCGGGCTTCCGGAACCAGATCTCGTTCAGCACCATGCCCTGGGTCAGCAGCCGCTCGAATGGCTCGTCGATGCGGGTGAGGCCGCAGTCGCGCATTACGCGGGTCCAGAACCGCGAATAAAGCAGGTGCAGTATCGCGTGCTCGATGCCGCCAATGTACTGGTCCACGGGCAGCCAGTAGGCGGCCCGCTCGTCCACCATTGCGCTCGCATTGCCAACGCTCGCATAGCGGAAAAAATACCAGGACGAGTCCACAAAGGTGTCCATCGTGTCGGTCTCGCGCCGCGCCGGCGCTCCGCATTTCGGACAGCGGCACTCGTAGAACGACGGCGACTTCGCGAGCGGATTGCCGGAGCCGTCCGGCACCAGGTCCTCCGGCAGCCGCACCGGCAGCTGGTCGTCGGGCACGGGTACGTCGCCGCAGGCCGGGCAATGGATGATCGGAATCGGGCAGCCCCAGTAGCGCTGGCGTGAAATGCCCCAGTCGCGCAACCGCCAGACGACCTGCTTGCGGCCGAGGCCACGTGCCTCGAGGTCGCGTGCAATCGCGTCCGTTGCAGTCTGATAGTCAAGGCCGTCATAAGCGCCGGAATTGACGCAGCGCCCCTCATCCGCATACCAGGGCTGCCAGGCGTCGGTCGAATAGGGCCGACTGTCAACGTCGATGACCGGCAGGATCGGCAGGCCGTATTTTTTTGCGAATGCGAAATCGCGCTCGTCGTGGCCCGGCACGCCCATAACGGCGCCCTCGCCATAGGCCATCAGCACATAGTTACCGACCCAGACCTCGATTGCGGCGCCGGTCAGCGGATGGGTCACCTGCAGGCCGGTCGCGACACCCTGCTTGTCCATGGTCGCAATGTCGGCCTCCATGATGCTACCGCGGCGGCATTCGTCGACGAAGGCGCGGACCCTGGTATTGCGCGAAGCCGCCATCGCCGCGAGCGGATGCTCGGCGGCGACCGCCACGAATGTGACGCCCATGATCGTGTCGGCGCGGGTCGTGAAGACTTTCAGTTCGCCGCGCTCGCCGTCGATCTGCCAGGGAAATGACAGATTGACGCCCTCGCTGCGCCCGATCCAGTTCGCCTGCATCACCCGCACGCGCTCCGGCCAGTCCTTGAGCCGGTCGAGCGCCGCGAGCAGCTCCTCCGCATAAGCGGTGATGCGCAGGTAGTACATCGGGATCTCGCGCTTCTCTACAGCCGCGCCGGTGCGCCAGCCGCGCCCGTCGATGACCTGCTCGTTCGCGAGCACGGTCTGGTCGACCGGATCCCAGTTGACGACGCCGGTTTTCTTGTAGGCGATGCCGCGCTCGAGCATGCGCAGGAACAGCCACTGGTTCCAGCGGTAGTAATCCGCGTCGCAGGTTGCAAGCTCGCGTGACCAGTCGATGCCGAAGCCGAGTGACTTCAGCTGCTGCTTCATGTGCGCGATGTTGTCGCGGGTCCAGCGCGCCGGTGGCAAATCATTCTCGATCGCAGCGTTTTCCGCCGGCAACCCGAATGCGTCCCAGCCCATCGGCTGCAGGACATTGAAGCCGCGCATGCGCATGTAGCGGGCGAGCACGTCGCCGATCGTGTAGTTGCGGACATGACCCATGTGCAGTCGGCCGCTCGGATACGGGAACATGCACAGGCAGTAATACTTCGGCCGTGTCGTGTCCTCGCGCACGGCATACGTGCCCGCTGCCTCCCATTCACGCTGGACGGCGGCCTCGATGTCGGCGGGTTCGTATCGCTCATTCATGCGGCACGAGGATACCCGATACATATCATCGCCATCAGCAGGCAGCCGAGCAGCACGGGCCAGTTGCCGGTCCGCGCGTAGGGCGTGAGCCCGGTCATCGGCTGCACGCGGGACTTCAGCACCGCCTGCACAAATTGCGGCGCGACGGCCAGGATTTTCCCGTCCGGTGCGATCACGGCCGTGATGCCATTGCTGGTCGAGCGGATCAGGCTGCGCCCGGCCTCGCGCGCGCGAAAGCGCGACATCTGCAGCTGCTGATGCGGCGCCGCCGAGTCGCCGAACCAGGCATTGTTGGTGACATTGACCAGGAGCGTCGCCTCGCCGAGCACGGCCAGCTGCTCGGAGCCATAGGCGTCCTCGTAGCAGATCGTCGCGCCCAGCTTCTGCCCCGCCGCCGCCAATGCCGCCTGGTTTTCAGCACCCGGTGTCATGTCGTAGTAAGGAAGGCTCATCAGGCGCATCCAGTGGCGTACGAAGTCCGGCACCGGAAAGAATTCGCCGAAGGGCACGAGGCGGCGCTTGTAATACCAGGAGTCGCCGGATGCACTCATCGCAAGCAGGCCATTCCTGATCTCGCCGGTTTCGAAATCGTATCGAAGCAGCCCGAGCAGTACGTCGGAATTGCGGGCGCGCGCTTCGGCGCGGATTGATGCCAGGTAGACCTCCGCCTCATGGGCCAGCATCGGCAGCGCAGCCTCCGGCCAGACGATCAGTCGTGCGCCGAGTGCCTCGCGATTAAGAGCGCGGTAGCGATCGAGCGTTTCCTTGCGATGCTCCACCTGCCACTTCTCGTCCTGCGGGATCGCGCCCTGAAGCAACGCAACGCTTATCTCGTCTCCGACCGGCGTCGTCCATTGCCGGCCGGAAAGGACCCAGCTGCCGCCCCAGATCACGACGATGATGGCGCATGCAACACCGCGGTCCCGCCAGACGCCCGTCAGGATCAAGAACAGAGCCCCCGCGGTGACCGCGCTTGCGAGCGTGACCAGGTGCACGCCACCGATCGGCGCAAGCGCGGCAAGCGGACTGTCACTGTGCGCGTACCCGAGTTGCAGCCAGGGGAAGCCCGACAGCAGCCAGCCGCGCAGCCACTCCATCAGCGTCCAGCCGCCCGGCAGCAGCAGCAGGCAGTGCGCGAGGCGTGGCCTTCGAACCAACCGCGCCGCGAGCCAGCCGAGTATCGCGTAGTAGCTGCCCATGACCGCGACCGGCACCAGCAACAGCAGCGCCGCGAGCCAGGCCGGCGCGCCGCCGTAATCATGGATCGCCGTGTAGATCCACCAGGTACCGGCGAAAAAGAGCCCCGCACCCCAGGCGAAGCCGAGTCTTGCTGCCTGGCGTGGCGTGGCGTCGCCCCACAGCAGGAACAGGAACGCGGGGCCGAGGACAGCCAGTGGAAACAGTCCGTAGGGAGCGAATGCGAGCGTCGTCGCCGCGCCCGCGAGGGCGGCGAGCCACGTGCCGTGGCGCCGGAGCGTCATTCAGGTCGAGCGCGTGTCGCCGGCGCGCGGCGGCACCGGAGCAGGCGAGGTCACACGCAACTGATCGATGCGGCGGCGGTCGGCGCGCAGCACCTTGAATTCATGGCCGTCCATCGTCACCGCTTCGCCACGCCGCGGCAGGCGGCCGAACTGCTGCATCACGAGGCCACCGATCGTGTCGTACTCTTCCTCGCTGAATCGGGTCGAGAAATAATCGTTGAATTCCTGGATCCGCGTCAGCGCCAGCACGACGAACTGCCGATCGCCCTCGCGGCGGATGGTCTGATCCTCGTCGATGTCATATTCATCGGCGATCTCGCCGACGATCTCCTCGATGACGTCCTCGATGGTCACGAGGCCGGACACGCCGCCATATTCGTCCACGACGATCGCCATGTGGTTGCGGCTCACGCGGAATTCCTTCAGCAACACGTTCAGCCTCTTGCTTTCGGGCACGAATGCTGCCGGGCGAAGCACTTCCCTGATGTCGAATGCGCCCGACGCTCCCTCCGAGTAATAGCGCAGCAGGTCCTTCGCGAGCAGGATGCCGACCACCTGGTCACGGTCATCGCCGATGACCGGAAAGCGCGAGTGGCCCGATTCGATGATGGCCGGCAGCAGCTGCCCGGGCGCGGAATCACGCTCCAGCACGACCATCTGCGAGCGCGGCACCATGATGTCGCGGACCTGCAGGTCGGCGACACCCAGCACGCCCTCGATCATCGCGAGCGCATCGGCACCGAGCACGCCGCGGCGCGCCACGGTGCGCAGGAGCTCGATCAGCTCGGCGCGATCGCCCGGCTCCTCCTTGATGAGGCGCCGCAACCATTTCCTGCCGGGTTTGCGCTCCGTCATCGCTTCAACCTCCGTACGGGTCCGCAAAGCCCAGCCGCGCGAGCAACTCCCGCTCGCGTCCTTCCATGCGGCGCGCGTCGGTCGCGCGCTGGTGATCGAAGCCGAGCAGGTGCAAGGTACCGTGAATCACCATGTGCGCCCAGTGCGCGCGCAGTGCCTTGCCCTGCTCGCGCGCCTCACGCGCGACGAGCGGTGCGCAAACCACGATGTCGCCGATGATCCCGAGCGACTGGCCGGCGCCGGCTGGCATCGGAAATGACAGCACGTTGGTGGGTGCCCGCTTGCCCCGGTATTGCAGATTCAGCGCGCCGCTCTCGGCGGTGCCGACCACGCGGATCCCGAGTTCGCCGTTCCTGCTGCCTGCGGCGAGACGCGCCCAGCCGCGTAGTGTCGCCGGCGCAGGCGCCCACGGCCGGCGCGTGCGATAACGCAGCAGGACTTCGAGCGTCATTTTCCGCTCCCGCGACCCGATTCACGTTCATAGGCCTCGACTATGCGCTGCACCAGCGGGTGACGCACGACGTCACGCGCCGAAAAGCGGGTGACAGCGATGCCCTCGACGCCGTCCAGCACGTCGAGCGCGTGCCGCAGTCCGGACTGGCGATGAGCCGGCAGGTCGGTCTGGGTGATGTCGCCAGTAACGACCGCGCGGGAGCCAAAGCCGATACGGGTCAGGAACATCTTGATCTGCTCGACCGTCGTGTTCTGCGCCTCGTCGAGAATGACGAAGGCTTCGTTCAGCGTGCGGCCACGCATGAATGCGAGCGGGGCGATCTCGATGATGTTGCGTTCGATCAGGCGGGCGACGCGATCAAAGCCGATCATCTCGTACAACGCGTCATACATCGGCCGCAGGTAGGGATCGATCTTCTGGGACAGGTCCCCCGGCAGGAACCCGAGGCGCTCGCCGGCCTCGACCGCTGGCCGCACCAGTACGATGCGTCGCACTGTTTCGCGCTGCAGCGCCTCGACGGCGCAGGCGACTGCGATGTACGTTTTGCCCGTGCCCGCCGGCCCGATGCCGAATGTCAGGTCGTGTTCGCGGATATTGCGCAGGTATTCCTGCTGGTTCGGGCCGCGGCCGCGGATGCGCCCGCGCAGTGTCTGCACCGAGAGAGCGTCATCGGCGGACTCGCCGCCCATGCCTGTCTCCTGGATCGCGAGGTGCACATCTTCCGGCGTCACCGCATTGGCGCCGGCGCGTTCGTAGAGGAGCCTCAGCACGGTCGCGCCGGCCTCGGCATTCGCGCCGGTCACCGAGAAGCGCCCGGATCGGTGGCGGATCTCCACGCCGAGCCGGTTCTCGAGCTGCTGCAGATTCTCGTCAAACGGGCCGCAAAGCGCGGCGAGTCGGGCGTTGTCCGCAGCGCCCAAGTCGACGTTCGATTCCGGGCCGCTGGTCAAGCGACCAGCCGGCCGCGCAGCGAATTCGGCATGGCCTCGGTTATCTGGACGCGCGCGAACCGGTCGACGAGCCCCGCAGGTCCGTCGAAATTGACCCAGCGCGTGTTCTCGGTGCGCCCCGCGAGCTGGCCAGGGTCGCGCCGCGACGGCCGCTCGACCAGCACGCGCTGGATGCTGCCGATCATGCCTTCGCTGATGCGCCGCGCCTGCGCGTTGATGCGGCCCTGCAACAGTGCAAGACGCTGCTGTTTCAGTTCATGCGGAACTTCGTCCGGCAGCGCGGCAGCTGGCGTGCCTGGCCTCCTGCTGTAGATGAAGCTGAATGACTGGTCGAAGCCGATGTCGGTGATCAGTTCCATCGTATCGCCGAAATCGGCATCGGTCTCGCCCGGGAACCCGATGATGAAGTCCGACGAGAGGCTGATGTCGGGGCGCACCGCGCGCAGCCGCCGGATCTTCTGCTTGTACTCGAGCCGCGTGTAACCGCGCTTCATCAACGCAAGGATGCGATCGGAGCCGCTTTGCACCGGCAGGTGCAGGCAATTCGCGAGCTTCGGCACATCGGCATAGGCCTTGACCAGCGCGTCGGTAAATTCGACCGGGTGCGAGGTCGTGAAGCGGATGCGCTCGAGGTCCTCGATGCGCGCAATGTGCCGCACCAGGGTGGCGAGGTCGCAGATCGTGCCGTCAGCCATCGGGCCGCGATACGCGTTGACATTCTGTCCGAGCAACGTGATTTCGCGCGCGCCCTGTACCACGAGCGATTCGACTTCCGCGACGACCTGGCCGAACGGGCGGTGCATTTCCTCGCCGCGCGTATATGGCACGACGCAGAATGTGCAGTACTTGCTGCAACCTTCCATGATCGACACGAATGCCGCAGCGCCCTTGGCGCGCGGTTCCGGCAAGCGGTCGAATTTCTCGATCTCGGGGAATGACACATCGACCTGCGGCCTGCCGGTCGCACGCAGTGCCGTGATCATGTCGGGCAGGCGATGGATCGTCTGCGGACCAAATACGAGGTCAACAAAGGGCGCGCGCCGCAGGATGCCCTCGCCTTCCTGGCTGGCGACGCAGCCGCCGACCCCGATCAGCAGGTCCGGCTTGCGGCGCTTCAGCAGCCGCCATTGGCCGAGCTGGGAGAAGACTTTTTCCTGGGCCTTTTCGCGCACCGAGCAGGTATTCAACAGGATGACATCGGCCTGCTCGGGCTGATCCGTCAGCTCCAGACCGGACGACACGCGCAGTACATCGGCCATGCGCGCCGAATCGTATTCGTTCATCTGGCAGCCAAAGGTGGAGATGTATAGCCGGCCGCTCATGTACCGCTGTGGTCCCGCATCAAAAAAGGGGGCCTAGGGTAACGGTTTTGGGGCCGCCGATGAAGCGTGGCAGCGCGCGCAGGGGTGCTTGGATACTACTACAAGATATTGTTTTCCATGGACTTATCTAGACAAGACGGGCCCGAAGGTACCAGTTGCCAAGGAATCGGGTTCCGCCCGCTTCAGATGGCCGATCAGGAAACGCCCGGTGGCCGTGAATCGGGCCCCCTGTGGCAGCGTATCCGCCATCGTACGGCGCCGCTGCATGAGTACCGAGTACTCGAGCTCCTTCAGCGTCCCCGGCTTCGCGAAGTAGTAGCCCTGCCCCGCGACGCAACCCAGCTCGATCAGCGCGCGCTGCTGGCGCTCGAGCTCGATGCCCTCGGCAATGACCTCGAGACCCAGCGTATCGCCCAACGTGATGATCGCGCGCGTGAGATCCGCGCCGTCTTCGCCGCCGCCCAGCCGTTCGATGAAGGAACGGTCGATCTTCACGATGTCGATCGGAAATCGGTGCAGGCAGGACAGCGACGAGTAGCCGGTGCCGAAGTCGTCGATGGCGATCTGCACGCCGATTTTCTTGAGGCGGATCAGCCTGGCCAGCATGCTCTCAGTGTTCTGCATCAGCACGCCCTCGGTCACTTCAAGGACCAGGCAGCCTGGGTCCAACTGCGACTCCTGAAGTGCCCGCGTCACGTCGGCGACGAGATCAGAATCCCGGAGCTGCCCGACGGACAAGTTGACCGCGAGACGAACCTGCCGCCCTTCGGGCAAACGCACCTGCCAGGCCTTTACTTCCGCGCAGGCCTGGTGCAGCACCCAGCGCCCCAGCGCGATCATCTGCCCCGATTCCTCCGCAACGCCCAGGAACTCGCCCGGCGCGACGAGCCCACGTTTCGGGTGTTGCCAACGCACCAGCGCTTCGACACCGAGCAGATAGCCGGAGCGCAGTTCGACAATCGGCTGGTAGTGAATCTGGAACTGGTTTTTAGCCAGTGCCACCGCGAGTTCCGCTTCGACCTCGAGGCGCTTGTTAGCGACCTGTTGCATTTCGGCTGCGAAGATCGCATAGCGGCCCTTGCCCCGCGCCTTGGCCGCGTACATCGCGACGTCGGCATTGCGCAGCAGTTCCACGACGCCGTCGCCCGGCGTCGCGAATGCAATGCCGATGCTTGCGCCCACCCGCAGGTCGCTGCCCAGGAACGTGAAAGGCTCCCGCAGCGCCTCGACGATGCGCCCGGCAATCTCGACGACCGGTTCCTGGCCGGTCAGGTTCTCGAACAGGATCGCAAACTCGTCGCCGCCGAGGCGCGCGACCGTGTCGCCGCTGCGCGTGCACTTGACCAGGCGCTGGGCGCTCGTACGCAGCACCCGGTCGCCCTGGTCGTGGCCGAGGCTGTCGTTGATCGTCTTGAAATTGTCGAGATCGATGAATAGCACGGCCATGCCGCGGCCGCTGCGCTTGCTGACCGCGAGCGCGTGTTCGACACGGTCGCGGAACAGCGCGCGGTTGGCGAGAAGCGTCAATGGGTCATATAAGGCCTGGCGCCGCAGCTGCTGCTCAGCGCTCTTGCGGTCGGTCGTGTTGCGCAGGTTCAGCAGGCGACCGCGAATCGTCGGTTCCGACTCCAGGTTGGTGCCCTGGATCTCGATGACCCATTGCTTGTCAGCGCCGTGCGGGATCCGCACCTCGACGGTCGCCGAAGCACCGACCTTCGCCAAGTCACGGACGATGAACTCGCGGAGCCGTACCCGGTCCTCCGCGGCGACCAGGTCTATGATCTGCCGGCCAATCAGCGCGCTGGCCTGCTGGCCGAACATGTGCTCGGCGGATGGCGTCAGGTAACTCATCGCGCCGTTCGGGCCGACGATTGCGATGACGTCTGCGGTATGCCGGATCAGCGTCGCAAAGCGCGCCTCGGCCGCGTGCGCCGCCTGGTCCGCGCGGGCCGCGGCGAGCCGGTTCGCCGCGAGCGCCTGACATCCGAAAAGGAGTGCCGCAGAGATTCCGACGACCCAGGCGAGCGGGCTCGCGGGTCCTCCAGAAATCCCGAAATGCTGCATCAGCAGCGCAATGCCGCCAAGCACCAGGGCGGCCAGGCCGGCGCACATCCAGACCAGCCACGCTGACGCGCGGTCCAGCCAGCGGGTCAGAGCCCCGCGCAGGCCACTGCTTGGCTGCTGGTCTGCTTCCAGCTTCATCGAAACCGCTCCCGATCACGGGCGAACCGACCTGATGGTGACTTAATATGGCCTTGCAGGACACCAAGCCGGTCACAGATCGGGCCCCGCCTGAGGCGCGGCGGTTACCGCAGTACACGTTTTTTGGGAAAAACATGACCCCAAGGGAGCGGATCCAGCATCTGTTGGACGCGGCCGATGTCCGGCTCGACGGCAGCCGGCCCTGGGACATCCGCGTCCACGACGAGTCGTTCTTCCACCGCGTGCTGGCCCATGGCTCGCTGGGCCTCGGCGAGAGCTACATGGACGGCAGCTGGGACGTCGTCGAACTCGACTCGATGATTTGCCGCCTGCTTGAGGCGCGGCTCGACCGCCGCGTTCGCACGCTGGATGACTACCGGTTTGCGGCGCGCGCGCGCCTCTTCAACCTGCCAAGGCGCCGGCCCTTCGAGATCGGCAAGCATCATTACGACCTCGGCAACGATCTCTATCGCGCAATGCTTGGCAAGCGTCTTGTCTACAGCTGCGGTTACTGGCAGAAGGCCAGCAACCTCGACGAGGCCCAGGAGCACAAGCTCGACCTTGTCTGCCGCAAGCTCAGCCTGGAGCCCGGCATGACGGTGCTCGACATCGGTTGCGGCTGGGGAGAAGCGCTGAAGTTCGCAGCCGAGCGTTATCACGCGCGTGGTATTGGCGTGACAGTCTCGGAACAGCAGGTCGTGCTCGCGCGCGAACTTTGCCGCGGGCTGCCGGTCGACATCCGCCTGCAGGATTACCATGAGGTTTCCGGCAAGTTCGATCGCGTGTTCTCGATTGGTATGTTCGAGCATGTCGGATTCGCGAATTACCGGCGCTTCTTCGAGCTCGCCCGCTCATGCCTAGCGGACAACGGCCTGTTCCTGCTGCACACGATCGGCAGCGATGAAACGACGCGTACCATGGACCCATGGATCGGCAAGTACATCTTCCCGAACTCGATGCTGCCGTCCGCCGCGCAGATTTCGGCCGCGAGCGACGGCCTGTTCATCATCGAGGACTGGCACAACTTCGGCACCGACTACGACCGGACGCTCCAGGCGTGGCGGGACAACGTGGAGCGCACCTGGCCTGCGCTCGGCGAGCGCTACAACGAGCGTTTCCGCCGCATGTGGCACTACTACCTGTCGACATCGATGGCCACATTTCGCGCGCGGCGCTCGCAGCTGTGGCAAATCGTTCTGTCGCCGCGTGGACTGCGCGGCGGTTATGTTGCTCCGCGCTGAAGATCCCTAGAACGGGATGTCGTCGTCGAAGTTTTCCGCGACGCCCGCGGGTTCCGCGCGTGGACTGCTTTCCTCGCTGCGCTCCGGCTCCGGCGCCGGCCGGTCGCGACCGGCGCCCGCACCGCCAGCTCCCGCACTGCGCCCGCCCAGCATCTGCATTTCGTTCGCGACGATCTCGGTCGAATAACGATCGTGGCCTTCCTTGTCCTGCCACTTGCGTGTCCGCAACTCGCCCTCGATGTAAACCTGCGAGCCCTTGCGCAGGTATTCAGCCGCGATTTCAGCCAGGCGGTCGAACATCACCACCGTGTGCCACTCGGTGGATTCCTTGTTTTCGCCGCTCTGCTTGTCGCGCCACTGCTTGCTGGTAGCGATGCGGAGATTCACGACCGCCTTGCCCGACGGCATCGCACGGCTCTGCGGATCCTGCCCGATATTGCCCAATAGGATTACCTTGTTGACGCCGCGTGCCATGGCTGTCTCCCCGCCTCTTGTTGTCGATGGGCCATTGTAGTCGCCGGCCGGCTCCCGGCACACCGTCAATAGGGTGAATTCAGGGGGATTCTAACCGGCCTGCCACCGTCAGCCAGCCGGCGGCTGCCAGGCCCGCGAGCAGGAACACGCCGGGAATCCCCGCCGCGCTACCCAACAGCCCACCGCCCAGGATTCCGCCGGCGAAGGCCCCCGCAAACTGGCAGGTCGAGAACACCCCGAGCGCCGCGCCGCGCGCATCCTCGCCCGCGGCCTCTGAAAGGCTTGAGGGCAGGCGCGCCTCGAGAAAATTGAAGACCCCGAAGAAGATCACCACCGCCACCGCCATTGCCATGAAATTCAGGTAGCAAAGGGCGAGCGCCACCTGTGCCCCCGCCAGCAGCAGGCCACCGATGACGGAGGTCCGCGCGGGTCGATTGCTGCGCTCCGACCAGAGGAGCATCGGCACGGTCAACAACAATGACGAGACAAATACGGCCAGGTAGAACTGCCAGTGATCCGCCGCGGCCATGCCGTGCACATCACGGAGCGCATGGGGAACGGCGATGAATGTCGCGGTCAGCGACAGATGCAGCACGAAGATCCCGGAGTAATGCGGCAGCAGGCGCCTTGTCAGAACCATCCGCCAGGGTTTGCGACCCTGACCGATTTCGCGCGCCGCTTCCTTCGGAACCGCGAATACGATGAGTGCAAGCGCCACGACCCCGAGGCCACCGATCAGCGCGAAGATCCCGGCAACACCGATCGCGCCAGCCAGCAGCGGTCCGGCCACCAGCGACACGACAAAGGAAATGCCAATGCTGATGCCGATGAAGGCCATCGCCCGGGTGCGCGAGGCTGCGCGCGTGCGATCGGCAAGGAGCGCCATCACCGGGCCCGATACCGCGCCAAGCCCCTGCACGGTGCGCGCGATCACGAGCGCCCAGGCGGTTGCGGCGAAATATCCGAGCGCCGAGCCGCCGATGTGCAGCAGCAGCCCGGCCACGATCAAGGGGCGCCGGCCCAGGCGGTCGGACCAGACCCCGAACGGGATCTGCATCAGGGCCTGGGCCAGGCCATAGGCCCCGACCGCGAGCCCTGCCAATAGCGGTGTACCCCCAGGTAGTGAGCCCGCGTGCAGGGCGAGAACCGGCAGCAGCAGGAAGAGCCCAAGCATCCTGACCGCGTAAATGACGGCCAGTGTTGCAACGGCTTGACGTTCAGGAGGCGAGAGCGCCGCGGCAGTCTTGACGACCACTGGAAATCCCTTTGCGGCGCACCGAACGGGCCGGTTATTCTATCAGGCTCGCCGCGCACCACTCGCGCGGCGCCGATTGGACAGCATGACGACCACCATCCAGATCCGCGGCGCGCGCACGCACAACCTGCGCGGCATCGACCTTGACCTGCCGCGCGACCGGCTGATCGTGTTCACCGGCTTGTCCGGCTCCGGCAAGTCGTCGCTCGCCTTCGACACGATCTACGCCGAGGGCCAGCGCCGCTACGTCGAGTCGCTATCGGCCTACGCACGCCAGTTCCTTTCGATGATGGAGAAGCCCGACGTCGATTCGATCGAGGGGCTGTCGCCGGCCATCTCGATCGAGCAGAAATCGACTTCGCACAACCCACGCTCGACCGTCGGCACGGTCACCGAGATCTACGACTACCTGCGTCTCCTGTACGCGCGCGCCGGCATCCCGCGCTGCCCGGATCACGGGCTGGACCTTTCGGCGCAGACCGTCAGCGAGATGGTGGACCAGGTACTGGCACTGGCAGAGGGCACGCCCCTGGCACTGCTCGCGCCGGTAATAGCCGGTCGCAAGGGCGAGCACCAGCAGGTCATCGACGAACTGCGCGGCAAGGGATTCGTACGCGCGCGCGTCGACGGAAAGCTCATTGAGCTCGACCAGAAAATCCGGCTCGACCCAAAGCGCAAGCATTCGATTGACGCGGTGGTTGATCGCTTCAAGGTGCGCGCGGACCTGCAGCAGCGACTGGCGGAATCCTTCGAGACCGCGCTCCGGCTCGGCGAGGGGGTGGCCCGCATTGCGTTTCTCGAAGAAGCGAAGCGCGAGGAACTGGTGTTCTCGGACAAATTCGCCTGCAAGGTCTGCGGTTATTCATTGTCGGAGCTGGAGCCGCGCCTGTTCTCGTTCAACAACCCGTCCGGCGCCTGCCCGGGTTGCGATGGTCTCGGCGTGAAACAGTTCTTCGACCCCGAGCGGGTCGTCACGCATCCGCAATTGTCACTGGCCAGTGGCGCGGTGCGCGGCTGGGACCGGCGCAATGCCTACTACTACCAGATGATCCAGGCGCTCGCCGACCACTACCAGTTCGACCCTGAAGCGCCCTACAACAGACTGCCGACGCGCGTGCAGGACGTGCTGATGCAGGGCAGCGGGGGCGAGGAAGTCGAGTTCCGCTATTACGATTCGCGCGGGCGAACCATCAAGCGTACGCACAAGTTCGAGGGCATCCTGCCGAATCTCGATCGCCGCTACCGCGAGACCGAATCGATGGCGGTGCGCGAAGAACTTGCGCGTTACCTTGGGACGCGCCAGTGCCCCGACTGCGAGGGCGCAAGACTTGCACGCGCGCCTCGGAATGTTTTCGTCGGTGGCGTCGCCCTGCCCGCGATCGCCGCCCTGCCCGTGCGCCGGGCGCTCGAGTTTTTCGCAGGGCTGCGTCTCGAGGGCTGGCGCGCGGACATCGCCGCGAAAGTGGTCAAGGAGATTGCCGACCGCCTGGGATTTCTCGTTGACGTCGGGCTCGACTACCTGACACTCGATCGCAGCGCCGAGACGCTGTCGGGCGGCGAATCCCAGCGCATTCGCCTCGCGAGCCAGATCGGCTCCGGCCTGGTCGGCGTCATGTACATCCTGGACGAGCCATCCATCGGCCTGCACCAGCGCGACAACCAGCGCCTGCTCGACACGCTGCACCGGCTGCGCGATCTCGGCAACACCGTCATCGTCGTCGAGCACGACGAAGACGCGATCCGGCAGGCCGATCATGTGGTGGACCTCGGCCTGGGCGCCGGCGTGCACGGCGGGCGCGTGATCGCACAGGGCAGTCCTGCCGATATCGAATTGAGTCCGACTTCGCTGACCGGCCAGTACCTTTCCGGGCGGCTGCGCATCGAAATTCCCGGGAGCCGCAGGCAGCGCAACCCGAAACGCGCTTTGCGCGTGCGCGGAGCGACTGGCAACAATCTGAAGGCCATCGACGTCGCATTCCCGATCGGGCTGATGACCTGCGTGACGGGCGTGTCGGGCTCGGGAAAATCCACGCTCGTCAACGACACCCTGTACCGGCACACGGCGCGCGAGCTGGATCTTTCCTCGGAGCAGCCGGCGCCCTGTGCGGGCGTGGACGGCATCGGCGAGATCGACCGCATCATCGACATCGACCAGAGCCCGATCGGCCGTACGCCGCGTTCGAACCCGGCGACCTACACGGGGCTCTTCACGCCGATCCGCGAACTGTTCGCAGGCACGGCAGAATCCCGCTCGCGAGGCTACCAGCCCGGGCGCTTCAGCTTCAACGTCAAGGGCGGCCGCTGTGAGGCCTGCCAGGGCGACGGCGTCATCAAGGTCGAGATGCATTTCCTGCCAGACATCTATGTGTCCTGCGATGTCTGCAAGGGGCGCCGCTACAACCGCGAGACTCTCGACGTCCGCTACAAGGGCAAGAATATCCAGGAGGTCCTCGAGATGACGGTCGAGGATGCCTGGCCTTTCTTCCAGGCCGTGCCGACCATCGCCAGTAAGTTACAGACATTGCTCGACGTCGGGCTTTCCTATGTCCGGCTCGGCCAGAATGCGACCACGCTGTCGGGCGGCGAGGCCCAGCGCGTCAAGCTCGCCAAGGAACTTTCCAAGCGCTCGACGGGCCGTACGCTCTATATTCTCGACGAGCCGACCACCGGCCTGCACTTCGAGGACGTCAAACACCTGCTCGCAGTGCTGCACCGGCTGCGCGACGAAGGAAACACCGTGATCGTCATCGAACACAACCTGGATGTGATCAAGACCGCCGACTGGGTCATTGATCTTGGCCCCGAGGGCGGCGACGGCGGCGGCCGGATCGTCGCCGAGGGCACGCCCGAGCAACTCGCGCGCGCCGGCGCATCCTTCACGGGCGGTTATCTGAAGCGCGTGCTCGCACGTGCGAAGAGCGCGGCATGAGCGCGCGCGCGATGGAGTGGCTCGCGCCGCCGTTGTTGCTGCTGGCGGCCAGCGGCGCGATGGCAGACGAGCTGACCGTCACCTCTGCCTGGGCGCGTGCGACGCCACCGGGCGTCAGCATGGGCGTGGTCTATTTCCAGCTCGAGAATGGCAGCACGAAGTCGGACCGCCTGCTGAAGCTGAAGACTTCCGTCGCCGCGAGCGCGGGCGTACATCGCACGGAGATCGTCGACGACGTCGCGCGCATGCGCGAGGTCGCTGTGCTGCATGTCGCGTCCGGCGAGAAAGTTGAATTCGCGCCGGGCGGCCTGCACGTGATGCTGATGGGACTCAAGCAACCGCTGGTCGCGGGGCAGAAATTCGAGCTGGAGCTATTGTTCGAGGTCGCCGGACCGCGCCGCGTCGTGGTCTCGATCCGGGACTGACTTCAGCGCGCGGGCACCGACGCCGTGCGGTGGGTCGAGAACTGATGCGCCACTTCGCCGTGGGCGCGGCGCTCGCGAAAATCGCCATTCGTGTATTCGGCGACAACGCGGCGCCAGAAGCGGATCGCGCCCGGATTCCTGGCCTGCTCGGCGATGGTCCACTCGCCAGCAAAGCGCGAGAACAGCAGCATGGCCGCGCCGCGGCCGACACCGCCGCGGCGAAATGCCGGCCCGACAAAAAACTCGCTCAACCGATAATGGCGCTTGTGGTCTTCGACCGCCGTCGCTTCGCGCTGTACCAGCGCGAATCCCGCCAGTTGATTTTCACGCAGGATCACGAATGGCACGGAGCGCTCGTCGCGGAACCATCCCTGCACGAGTTCGCCGATGCTCTGTCCGGTGACTGTCAGTGACGGAAACACGCCGGTCTGATCTGCAGCCAGGTCGGCGAGGTACTCGCCATAGGCCTGCTCGATCCAGTTGCGGTCCTGTTGCGAGGCTTTCGCTTCACGAATGCTGATCGACATCGTGCATCCCCAAAAGGAACGGCCGGGGGGAAAGTCGCGGGGTTACCGCGCCGTCCGCCCGGCCGATTGGCCTCTTGCTTCAGGACTTACTGCGCAGGGGCAGCTTTGTCGTCTGCAGGAGCTTCGGTCGTTACAGCGGCATCAGCCGGCGCAGCTTCGGTCGCAGCGGCATCAGCAGCTGGCGCCACTTCGGTCGCAGCAGGAGCAGCTTCTTCAGTAGCGGCCGGAGCAGCTTCTTCCTGCTTGCCACCGCAGGCACCCAGCATGAGGGCAACCGCAATGGCGCCCCAAATCTTTGCATTCATCGTCAGTTACCCCAGGTTCGTTTAGTGAGAAAAGGAAGGTAAGGTCCGCAGCGAAAACATCGCGTTTTCAAGTTTCGGTGATTCGTCGCGTCGCGGGATTTTAGCCTCAATGCTGCGGATTGGAAAGGTCGCAAATAGGCGACAAGTGCTGCGCAGGGCACCTCAGGCATGGCCATTGGAGCCGCCAACGGCTACGCTTCCACAAGCCTGTGAGCGAGGGACCATTGATGTCGCAGCCTGCAATTTCGGCGCTCTATGCTGGCCACCTGAGGGAGATGATGGCCAGGGCCGACCGCGGGCTGGCTGCGCAGGGCTATGAGGGCCTGATTGTTGCCTCCGGCAGCCTCAGGTACCTGTATCTTGACGACAACAGCTACCCCTTCAAGCCCAACCCGCGCTATCGATCCTGGGTCCCGGACGGCACCGCCGACTGTTTCGTGGTCTATCGCCCCGGCAGCCGCCCAAGCCTCATTTTTCACCAGCCGGATGACTATTGGTACATGCCGCCAGCCCTTCCTGAGGGCTATTGGGTGGGGTCATTCGACCTGAAGGTGGTCCGGTCGCCGGCCGAACTGAAGCAGTCCTTGGGCGGCGCAGCGCGCTGGGCGGTCCTTGGCGAGCCAACGGCAGCAACCGAGGGGCTTGGCGATCATGATCCCGCGGCCCTGATCACCCTGCTCGATTACGCCCGCGCCGCCAAGACGCCCTATGAGGTCGAATGCATGGCCCGGGCGTCGGCCGCTGGCGTGCGTGGTCATCGCGCGGCCGAAGCCGGTTTCCGCGCAGGAGCCACCGAGTACGAAATCCACCTGGGCTATTGCCGGGCGGCGGGCGCGCGCGAAGAGGAGCTGCCCTACAACAACATCATTGCCTTCGACACGCATGCCGCCGTGTTGCATTACCAGCACCTGGACCGCAAGCGCGCGCCGGTGGTCCGGTCATTCCTGATCGACGCGGGCGCCCAGTTCGCCGGCTACAGCTCGGATATCACGCGCACCTACGCAAGTGCCAGCGGCGATTATCAGGCACTGATCGACGCGCTTGATGCGGCCCAGCTGAAACTTGCCGACCTGGTGCGCCCCGGTACGGACTATCGCGAGATCCATCTCGCGGCGCACCGCGCCATCGCCGGCATCCTGGTCGAGCATGGCATCGTCAAGGGCACGCCGGAAGCGGCGGTTGCGGAAGGTGTGACGTCGGTGTTCTTCCCGCATGGCATCGGCCACCTGCTCGGCCTGATGGTGCATGACGCCGGCGGATTCATGGCGGGACCGGAAGGAGGCACGCGGCCGAAGCCCGCGGGGCATCCGTATCTCCGTCTCACGCGCGATCTGGAGGCCGGTTTCGTCGTGACGATCGAACCGGGGATCTACTTCATCGATTCGCTGCTCACGAAGGCGAAAGCCAATGGCGGAGGCCGCGCGATCGACTGGAAGCGCGTCGAGACCCTGAAGCCCTTCGGCGGCATCCGGATCGAGGACAACGTGGTCGCCGGCACGGGCGCGCCCCGCAATCTCACGCGCGAGGCATTCGCCGCCACCGCCTGATTGGTGCCGCCTGATTGGTGCTGATTGGTGCCGGGTCGCAGGTTCGCAGTTTCGAACAACTGTGAACCTGCGACCCGGCACCAATCAGGCGCTGGCGGGGAATGCCTCGCGCGTCAGATTGCGCGGCGGGCCAAAGCCGGCGACCACGTTATCC
>Ga0315278_10000027_pt1 | contig 131325 bp, 87 predicted proteins | sample YL17G06_0_MG_FD_203880 | JGI IMG/M metagenome (GOLD analysis project Ga0315278, IMG submission 203880) | Sediment microbial communities from Yellowstone Lake, YNP, Wyoming, USA - YL17G06_0 | ecosystem: Environmental > Aquatic > Freshwater > Lake > Sediment | place: USA: Wyoming | collected... | reverse complement strand
TTATCCCCCGCGGATGCTATAATCTGCGGGGTTTTTTGCGATATTAGGCGTTGATATCAGCCCTCAATTCAAAATATTGAACGCCAAATAATTTGAAGCTCCGCGCCATTTAATTTGATATCTTACATTGACACATCGGGGATTACATAATATAAATGATTATTCTATGAAAGACTAAATAATGATTAGAGAACTATTTTCAACATTGATAGAATTTTATCATGTTATATTTAAATTTATAATTCCCGGCTCGCTAATAAGTTTACCCTTAATAAAATGGAAAGTTTATGATATTAAAGAATTTCAGAAGTATTTATTTTATAACAGTAACAGCGAAATAATTACTATTCTTGTTTTAGCATATCTTTTTGGTTATTTAATAACTTACGCATTTGATCCTATATTACATCGGTGGTATTTTTCTTATTACAATCATTTTTATAAAATTCTTCATCATTATAAGAAAAGTATAATAGCGGAATCTGATCCCTTTATCGGGAAAAGAGATATTATTAGAAAGGATATTAATAATGATTTTGGAATTGAACTAAATGAAAAAGATAAAGAAGAAAAATATGAAAAATATAAACTTCTTCTATGGAAAGCAATGTCAAAGTATCCAAATGTTCAAGTAAAAAGTAATGCGCAAACATGGGGAATATTTTCAAAAAACATGATAGTATCTACGATTGTTTATACTATTATCCTTCTTTTTGCACATAAAATTGATTTTATCTCCTATGATTCAGCAGCAATAGTAGTATTTCTTGGTATTATACTTTTCTCTTGGATAATCTCTAATCAATGGATAGCACATGGTCTGATATATTCTTATTATTTTGCCAAAGAAAATGAAAGACGACAAGTGCAATTTATAAAAACAATGGCTAAAAAATAGAACTCATAACTTTAAACCTTAAAATATTAATAGCAGCTTTAACATTCTTGTAAAAAAATAATATCTTGAAGCTTCCAAATAAGTAATTGATGAAGTAATCAAGAAATCAATCTTCTATACTTGGATGACCCTTTTTGTTTCCTAATATGCGATTGACAAAAGGGATGATGACTTTTATAGTGTAACTCCGGCCGGGGTGTGGCGCAGTTGGCTAGCGCGCCTGCTTTGGGAGCAGGAAGCCGGAGGTTCAAGTCCTCTCACCCCGACCATTTGTTTTTGTCTCACTCATAAATTAATCCTGAATTCAAAAGTAATCATTGGGAAACAAGGATTATATTGGTCACGATCGCCGCTGAACGAAACAGCCGTAAGATTGATTTTATACTGGCGACTGACGATAGGAGATCAGACTATTGTGATTTGTACGCTTACAGTACTTTTAATATCTCTTCAAGATTCTCGCCGATATCATCCCTGATGTTCAGCCGGCATACGCGCCTGCCTTCGTCCCTCAATGCCTCGTAATCGCCAAGAGCTTGCGCGGTTATCAACGTTCCAAAAGAATATGATTCTCCGGGAACTTCCATATCTTCGAAAATCTTATGAGTGATCTGAATGAAAAGTCCATTATTTCCACCCCCTTTATGAAGCTGTCCCGTTGAGTGGAGAAATCTGGGGCCGTAGCCGAGGGTTACCGGTAATCCTGATATTTTTCTGATGCCTGACCTGATTTCTTCAAGATAATCGTTCAATTCTTCGTCGTAAGGGAGATAAGCCATTATCGCGACATAATCAGTTTCGTTCTTTCCATTCAAGAACGATTCCAATCCACTTTTTATGGTTTTGCCATGGATCGCTTCGCTCCCGAAGAATTCGATTTCGGCGTGAACGAACAACGGGTTATCGGTTTTTATCTTTCCGATTTTTTTATATTCTTCCATCAGTGCGCGGGACTTCAATTTTGCGGATTCCACGTTAGGTTGATCGAAAGGGTTTACGCCGATAATGGACGCGCTGAGCGCTGTCGCCATTTCCCAGATGAAGAAGAGTCCCCCCAGGTCATATGTTTCATTAATCGTAATTTGCGTAGCGGGAATGCCTTTGGAAGAGACGGCCTGGTAAGATGATTCCAGATAGGTGTTATCATCGCCGTCAAGTTTGATATATACGAAAGCTCTATCGCTTCCACATTCTTCTATTTCGAGCGATCCTTCATCTATGATCGGCAGGATACCTTTGCCGTCCTTCCCGAGGCTTTCCGCGACAAGCTGTTCTATCCAGGCCCCAAGGCGCGAGATTGATGGGGATAGAACCAACGAAAGCTTATCTCTTCCCTTTAAAGCCATCTCTCCCATAAAAGCGCCGAGAACCGCCGCCGGATTTTTTTCCGCTTCAATTTTGGGTCCGCAGAGTTCCATCATCGAATCCGTTTTTCTAATGAGCTTCTCGATATCAACACCTATCAGCGCTGCCGGGACAATTCCGAAAACGGTCAAAGCGGAGTACCTTCCGCCTACATCGGGAGGAGACGAGAATACCTCGAGGAATCCCTTTTCATTCGCAAGCCGCTCAAGCCCTGAACCGGGATCAGTAATCGCAACAAAATGATCCCCGGCTTCAAGCCCGATTGATTGATAGTAGGAATAAAAATACCTGAATAATGAAAGCGTCTCGATTGTCCCGCCCGATTTGCTCGAAACGATGAAAAGCGTCTTGTCCGGATCAAGCATCGTCACCAGGCCGAGGATCGTTTCGGGATCGGTCGTGTCTAAAACAGTCAAAACAGGCCAGCCGTCTCTTTTACCGAAGACATCCATTATCACCTCAGGCGCCAGGCTGCTCCCGCCCATACCGAGAAGAATAACATCCTCAATCCCTTTTGCTCGCATATTACCGGAAAAATCTATGAGTTCTTTTAAAATGGGGTTAATTTTTTCTACTACATCAAGCCAGCCGAGACGGTTGGTCAACTCAGCAATGGAATCTGTCGATCCCGTTCCCTGAATCCATATAGAAGGATCTTTTTCCCATATCCGTGTTAATAAGTTATTTTCTTTCCATATTTCTAAAGTAGATTCGACCGTCCTAGTGAAATCGCCTAAGCTCAATATCATCTCATTAACAAGAAAAGACAATTCCTCAACCTTCTATTTCTTCTTTACTAATTTTCATTTTATGTCAGAAGTTTACACTAAAACAAATCGAAACGCATTAAAGAAAATCCACGTTTAGACGGGATATGCCTGTCTCGAACGTGGATATAATTATTTTCGTTGGATAAACCGTTAATTTTTTGAGAATTATGAAGCGTAAGTCGCTTTCACCCTCCTTGATTTAGTGAAATAGGCATACCAGCAGGCTAGCACGATGACCCTGATAAAAGGTTTATACGAGATATCTTCAGCTGCAGACGGGAGATCAAGCGAAAGAAGCAATATCCAGAGCAATAAATTCTCGATTGCTGCTGCAATAATAAAAATCTTTGCGGTTTTTACTGCGTTCGACTTTATTTTCCATAAACAATATGCGGTGTAAATACCGAAACCTCCAATCAGCAGTCCGCCAAAAATATCATAAGTTTTTATTGTATCTATCCCTGAATAATACGATGAAGATACATCGCCCCAAGCCCCAATATTGTAAATGACCATAATAGGTGTAAAAACGCCGATAACAAGACAAAAGAAAAACAGCCAGCCCTTGACGCCTTTAGTTTCACCCTGGACTTTGATGCCTGCCTGACTTGTACGCTCTATAATGATTTGTTTGGCGGCTTGTATCTCCGACTCTGTCCACCTGGATGTATCCTTTTCATTGACCATTGCAAGAAGATCATCGAGAGACTTGTTCTGTAAACGGATCTTTGCCTCATCTACTGCCATTTTATCTGCCATCATTATACTCCCTTGAAATTAGAAAATTATTGAAGGCTTATCTGAATTGATAAGCTGAACCCATTCTACTATAAAATGACAATTATTCAAGCGGTGCATAGAAATAGCTGGACTAATAGATCTCTATCCGGTTGGAGGATTCATAATGGATTATTATTAGTTGATCGTTTTTAGGAGTACCGGTTCCGGAGCCGGAGTCTGGTTCCTGTAATATGCAGGCAAAGTGCTTATTTTATTCTTCGTTGTCTGAATATTTGGGAAAAGCCCCCAGCATACCCTGAAACAGGATTTGTCTTTAACCATCTTGGGAAGCACGAAAAGGTTTTCCAGTTTCGGATCGAAGCTGTATATCTTCGTTATCGATTCTCTCGAACAGGCGATCTCGACGCTCAATGTATACAGGGAGCTGCCTTTGAATGATTCTTTCCAGCGCACTGCCGCCGCCTGGTAGTTGCCTGCATCCATCAAACCTTTAATATCTTTTTGCCGTCCGGTTTTGGAAATGTCGGACGGTTTCTTTTCTTCATTAAGCGGCTGTCCGGCGCCTGGCCCTGGTTTTATGGTGACGGCAGCCGGCTTTTCAGTGCTAAACGCAGGCTGTTTCTTTTGGACGGCTTTGGCAGCCGGCTTTGCTTCAGAAGGCGCAACCTGTTTGTTCTGCGGAAGCCCGATCACTGGATTAATCTTGGGCGTTTCTTCGGATTCTATATTCTTCTGATAGATGAAGATATAAAAAGCTGCGGTCAAACCGAATAGAATTATCAGAATCAATGTGAAGACCGTAAGCCTGCTTGTTTTTTTTCTTTGTCTCTCGAGAATTTTCATATAATGAGCGGTGGACGTTGATACGGGCTGCGTGCTGTATTCCGGTTCGTCAAGCCGTTGAGATTGAAAAAATGACTGGTCTTTCGATTTTGCTTCTTCTCCATGTTCGAAGGAGGTTCGGATGGGTGTTTCTGCAGAAGTGGCCTCCGTAAACTGCGGTCGAGACGGTGTAATATCGAGCTCTCCCGGAATTTTTGCGGCAAGTCCATTCTCTGCAGGTTTCGTTCCGGCAGCAGTGCGAAGAGCAGGAAACTTCTCAGTTGGGAAAGCCGGCTCCTGTGATGCTTTTTTCTTTACCTTTTCGGCCTCTATCTGTTGCGTATCGGTGTCGTTCTTTTTCACAAGAACCGGGTCTGCCGTATCGAGCGGGGAATCGCTGACAAGTTTGAGTATATTCATAACAAAGAGAGCGGCGAGGATTTTCCGCACTTTTTCTGCATTGAGTCCGGTATTCCTGATGAGCGTGTCAATATCTGTTTTTCCGTCAACGCGGGTCACAACAAGATCTGTGTCCTCGGAATAAAAGAGATTTTTATATCTTTCAACGAAATTCTCCGATTGGACGAAGATACGTTTGGATGCTCCGAGCTGTTTATGAATCCATCCCATATCCTCGATGTCCATAAACGCATCGAATGTAACCTGATAAGGGCTTACTTTTTGATTGGGAATATTCTCCGGCGTCGAATCCTTTTTTAGAAAATACGAAAACTCTTCGGTAGTAATAACATTTTTAATGACCTCTTTTATTTGCAGTCCAGATGCTTGAATCAGATCCTCGGATGCAAGCAGGCTGTTCTCGATAAGGTATTTAGCGACGGATTTCTGCTGGGATTTGGCTTTTTCCACAGCTTCTTTGAATTTTTCTGCAGAGAGCATTCCGTATTTAATAATGACGGAATCGAGAGAATCCTGGGGATCGTTTGAAACAACATATGCGATAGAGCCTTTACTGACGAAGATGGCTTTGCTGAATTCTTTTATATTTACAATCAGCTTTCCCTCGAAACGGCTGTCGTTGAGATAAATCAGCAGTTTCGGAAAATCGAATCCGCTTAATTCGCCGCTTGCTCCAAATGACTCAATCAATGCAAGAAAACTCCTGCATTATTTATAAAACTTTACTGCACAATTGTCAAATTCTGGGTTTTATATCTCAATGAGGTTGAAATCGCTATTCCCTAGGCCTATCTTCTCTCCATATCCAAAAATATGCTTTCCATTGATGCTTGGCCGGATGAGCTTGAATTTATCCGCTCCTTCAAATCCCTCTTTTCCTATCTTTGAATCTTTGCGGGTTTTTGCAGAGGTGACCAGGTACAAGGAAGCAGCGTCTATGGCAATCGGATCGCTGGAAGCGAGAATTCCAACATCTTCGATAAGAGGTGTCCCGCTTGGTCCCATACAATCACAATCAGGCGTGACGTCCATAACGAAATTGTAATAAAATGCCTTGTTCGCCTTGGATTTCAAAACAGCAAAGCAGGTCTCTGCGGTTTTTTCCATAACTTTTTCAGGCGCGCCGTCCCATTGAATTTTAAGAGCGCCTTTCGGACAAGCTGCAATGCATTCCGCGCATCCCTCGCATTTGTTCTCATTGAAAACAGGCACATCTCCCTCAATCGAGACCGCATCGGAAGGACAGACGTCGGCACATATGCCGCATCCCTCGCAATCCTGTTTTCTCTGCAATATGGGTTTCACATCAGCGTGCATCATCTGTTTCGCTGCTCTCGATCCGAGACCCATCCCGACGTTCTTGATCGCTCCGCCGAAACTGCATAACATATGGCCTTTGAAATGGCTGATCACCAACAGCGAATCGGCATTGAATACAGCTTTGCCGTATTTTATGCTGTCAAAATGCGTGAGGCCGATCCGCTCATCCACCGTTGATTCGGAATTGTCGCCGTCGGCGATAACTATATCGGCGCCAAGACCGCCGAAACCATGCTCGGACGCGAGACTTCTATGGTCATTTCCGTTTTTGCGTCTTCCGGAATAAAGCGTATTGGAATCGGTGAGGAATGGGCTTCCACCGAGAGATAGCACATAATCAATCAATTTTTTTGAAAAAGATGGTTTTATGAATGTCGTGCATCCAGCTTCTCCGAAATGGACTTTCAAGGCAACGTTATCACCCGGTTTGATGAAATTGATACCCGTTCGTTCGATGAGTTTCAGGAACCCCGCTTCGCGTTCACGTGAATCGCTCGATTTAAACCTGTATATAAATACATCCGGCATCTTATTTTCCTGTCTAAAATATACTAAATAACCAATTAACTTCTGATCGGTCTACGGGCCTATATTATATCATCTTCAAAAAACCAGTTCTAATTAAAAACAACCTGATATATAAAAAAATGAATATTCACTGCTTTTTGTTTTCCGTTTGTGATATAAATATTGCATAAAGGAACTTTTATAGTTTAAAAATGTCAGATACTTTGTATTTAATACACGTATTTCTTTCAACCTTAGGAGGATTAAATGATTGAACTCTTGAAAAACCTGTTGAAATCTTACAAGTTTTTGGTAATCATCTGTTTGTTTATCGTCTTTCTGCTGAATGGTTCCCAGGTGCGCAATATCAAGAACGAACTCTCGCTCGGTGATAAATACTTCAGGGAAGGATCATTCCGTCTCGCCCTCGAAGTATATGACAAAGCCCTCCCGGAAATCTCAGATAACTCAACAAAAAGCCTGGTCTTGTACAATATGGCATATTGCTCGCTGAAATTGAACGACTATGCTGATGCGGAAAAAAGACTGGTGGAATTCGATAAAATCAATAAGGACAAACTGACCGCTGCCAGGGCTGAGTTCCTGAAAGCCCGAATACTTTTTGAACAAGACAGGTATTCGAACAGGGAAACCATTTTAAAATCGCTCAAGTCGCTGGAGCCTGCTTTTCTGAAATATCCTCTCGATAAGGTGCGCACGGATCTTATAGACCTTTATAAAGTAAGAATAGAATTATTGAATCAATATTCAGGTTACGAAGAAGCCAGCTGCCAAACATTGAAAAAAGATGTAGCTAAACTTATCATAATTTTAAAAGATGATGAGGAGAAATCGGCGATAGCGCTCTGGTTTTACACAGATTCTTATTATTGCAAAGAGAAGTTATTCAAGGACTTTTCCGCCTCCGTCGAATATCTTCAGCAGATCTACGAAGATTATCCGCACACACTCACCGCATCCAAAGCTCTTCTGATAACCGGCTCGCTCTATGAAAACCAACAGAAATACATCAAAGCCCTCGATTATTATAATAAGGTAATGAAGGAATTCACTAAATTTGAGGAATCATTTAAATCCGCTTCCGAAGCTGTAAAAAGAATAAAAGATCCGCAGGCAGGGCTCTTCGTCCCGATGGTCTATAACCCGGCCGATGCCAAGACGATCGGTCTGATGACAAGAAACCTGAAATCCATAGACTTCAAGGTCTTCAAGATAAAGCTCGAGGATTTCTTTGAGAAAATTGGAAGCGTGGAAGCGGTTGATCTCTATATAATTCCCAAAACAGCTCCTATGGTGAAGAGTTGGAGTATGAAGATCGAAGAAAAGATACCTCACGAGATCATCAACCGTCAAATCCAGGCTGATATCAAAGAAAACGGCGCTTATATAATTGAGGCATACGGCAAAAACGTTACCATCAGGAGCCTGATAATCGTATCCGATATGTCGCTCGTGGTTAAAAGATCTTCTGCGAATAACCTCTTCTGGGTTACGGACGCTCTTAACGGCACACCGGTATCCAAAGCGGCACTTTTCATCGGAGCTGAACAGAAATACGGCAAGAGGGAGAACCTTCAGGTTCCTTCCGCTGCCAAGAGATTGGATTATTCATATTTTAACAAGGTCACAAAACAGAACACCGATGATGCCGGGATATATCTTTATAAAAATATAACCAAAGATGAATCGGAAATCTTCGTAATCGCCGTAAAAGGGGATAGATACGCTCTTTCACAGAGCTGGGGCGGCTATTATTATTACAGCTGGAGAACAGGGCCGTATATCTACGTCCAGACCGACAGGCCGGTTTACAGGCCCGGCCAGACCGTTTCTTTCAAGGCGATAATGAGAGACTACGACGGAAAGCGCTATAACTACAAAATGGACGAAACCGTGAGGATCACTGTTTATGATACTCAAAACAAGAAGATAAAAACGCTCGAAACCAAAACAAATGAATTCGGCAGCATAAATGGCTCTTTCATTCTGGAAGAAAAACCGGCGCTGGGCCAGTACTATATGACTCTCGAATGGGGCGGCCGTGATACTTCCCATTATTTCAGAGTTGAAGAATATAAAAAGCCTGAATTCATCGTTTCAGTGAAACCAGCTGAACCGCAATACCGACTCGGAAAGCCCGCTGAGGTCGAAATCAGCGCGGATTATTATTTCGGCGAGCCTGTGAAAGGAGCCGAGGTCAGCTATAAAGTGGAGAGATTCTACTATTACCCCTCTTACTACAATTACCGTGAATACGGCTGGTATTATAAAAATTCGGGCTACGATTACGACGAAGATTACGGATTCCGGGGCAGGCGGGGATATTATGGATCGGAAGTTGTGAAAACAGGCAACGGGATTACCGGTGAAAACGGCAAACTGAAGGTTGGTTTCCAAACGGAAATTTGGATAGGTGACAATCGTCCGGAAAAATACTACAGATACACCATAACCGCTGACGTGACGGACAAGAGCCGCAGGGTTATATCCGGGCAGGGGACGCTGACTGTCGGCGATAAGGCATTCCAGGTTTACCTGACATCTGAAAGACATATCTATTCAACAGGAGATAAAGTTGAGATAACGGCGGTGGCTAAAACGCTTTCCGAGGAACCAATAGGCGCTTCCGGAAAGATGATTTTTGAAAAAGCGAAATACAACGGCACAAAAAAAGATTATGATTTCGAAAATATAGACTCATCCAGCTTCGAAATAACCTCTAAAGGAGAAGCGCTCTTTTCATTGAAAGCGCCCGGAGACGGCTATTACCGTGTTTCATTCTACACTGCCGATAAATACGACCAGAAGATAACCGGTTCAACCTGGTTTTGGGTTTGCAGCAAGAGCTTCCGCGGGACTTTCTACAAGTACCAGGGCATAGAAATCGTGACAGACAAGGATGAATACATGCCGGGCGAAACCGCGCATCTGCTCGTCAATTGCGAGGTCTCGTCAAATGCAACTGTTCTACTGACCTTTGAAAGCGATATTCTTCACGATTACAAACTCGTTCCACTCGAAGGTAATTCGGCGCTGGTAAACGTCCAGATAGACGCTGCATATTCACCGAATATCTGGTTAAACGCGTGCGTCGTTAGCGATTTCAAGATTTTCAGCTCTAACAAGGAAATCGTTGTTCCGCCGAAGGGAAAGTTTATAAATCTTTCAGTATCCGCAGGCAAGAAATCCTTCAAACCTGGCGAGAAGGCCGAGTTCGAGGTTAAAGCGACGGATGATTCCGGAAAACCTGTCTCGACGGAGGTATCGCTCGGCGTGGTGGATTCATCCATTTTCTACATAGCGCCCGACAGATCCGAGGATATCCGTAAATTCTACTACGGACAGAGGAAGGAAATGGGAGTCGCAACTTCGACGTCGTTTGATTTTCAGAGCCGATCCGTAAATGCGCTGAATGGGATGGACGAAAAGGGCGGCGCAGGATTGGAGTATTCAAGCGCGAGAAGACAATCGGTTGGGGCAGTAGCCGAAGCTCCTGCGGCGATGCCGATGGAAAACCTGAAAAAAGCAGCAGCAGGAAAGCGTGAGGAAAAAGAACTTGCCGAGGCGAAGGTGCGGACGGATTTCCGTGATACGGGATACTGGAATCCTGCAATTGTGACTGGCCCTGACGGCAAAGCAAAAGTTACAATAGATATTCCGGAATCTTTGACCACATGGAAAATCACAGCGAGAGGGATAACCAAAGATACGCGTGTCGGCAATCTTACGGATGATATTATCACGAAGAAAAACGTCATCGTCCGGCTCCAAGCACCGCGCTTCTTCACGGAAAGAGATGAGGTTACGCTTTCATCCATAGTTCATAACTACCTCGATTCCGCCGCCAAGGCGAAGATATACCTTAAGACTGTAGGTCTTGAGTTGTTAGACAAGGATGCCATTTGGAAGGACATTCAAAGCAGCGGCGACGTCCGGGTGGATTTCAAGGCGAAAGCAACGGAACCTGGAACCGCCAGGATAACGGCCTATGGACAGACGACGGAGGAATCGGATGCGATGGAGCTCACTTTTCCGGTGATTATCCACGGCGTCGAGAAACGTTTCGCGCACAGCGGCAAGGTTGGAGAGAAGAAGACGCTTGATTTCGAGCTGCCGGTTGATAGAAAGAAGGGGTCATCGGTATTGGAGATATCAATCGCCCCATCCATCGCAGGGGTTATACTCGACAGCCTGCAATATCTCGTGGATTATCCATACGGCTGCGTCGAGCAGACGATGAGCCGCTTCCTGCCTTCCGTCGCTGCGTCGAAAGCCCTGAAAGACCTCGGCGCCTCCAGCAAGACGCTCGAAGAAAAGCTTCCGAAGGTCGTCAAGGCAGGACTCGACCGGCTCTACGATTTCCAGCACTCCGACGGGGGCTGGGGCTGGTGGAAGGATGATAAATCCACACTGTATATGACCAGCTATGTATATTACGGATTGTCGCTCGCGAAACAGGCGGGCTGGGATGTTGACAGCGGACGGCTCCGGAACGCTGCCAAATATATCAACGGCGCGCTTGCCGAATACGGACAGGACCTGAACACATCCTCGTTCGCGCTGCATTCCCTTTCGTTCGCCGGCAAACTCGAAAAGGAAGCGAAGGAACAGCTGGCTTATATCCTGCGCAACCGGCAGAAATTGAACGCATATTCCCGGGCGCTGGTTGCGGTTACCTGCGCTAATATCCGTGACAAAGAAAACGCGGATCTTATGCTGCGAAACCTCTACGATTATGCCAAGGTCAATAAGTCCTCCGGAACCATAAGTTGGTCGGAAGGCGTCAGCGAGTGGTGGTACTGGTATAACGACTCTGTGGAGACCACATCGGCAGCATTGCGGGCATATATGAAAACGCAGCCGAAATCCGAGCTCATCCCGATGATCGTGAAATGGTTGGTGGATAACCGCGAGGGAAACAGATGGAAATCAACAAAGGATACAGCTCTTGCTGTCCTCGCTCTGGCGGATTACCTGAAACTTAGCGGCGAAATGAACCCGGAATACACGGCCAAGGTAAAGGTTGGTGGTGAAATATTGAAAGAATGGAAGATCACGAAGAAAGACATCTTCGATTACGGCAAGACGCTTGTCTTGAACGATCCCAGGATACCGGAGGGCAAATTCGATGTCAGCATCGAAAAAGACGGCGCGGGCGAATTATATTACGGCGTCTCCCTTAAATACTTCACAAAAGAGGAAGATATAAACGGTATCGGCAATGGTATTTCGATTACACGCAGCTACTTCAAGGTGAAAGAGAAGGGCGGAACGAAAGACATCAGGGTTCCGCTGAAATCCGGCGATACTCTGAAAAGCGGAGATGAAATCGAGGTGGAGCTGACGGTCAAAGCGGACAACAACTATGAATATGTCGTGATGGAGGACTATAAGCCCGCCGGAACCGAACCTGTAACGCTGGTCAGCGGATATGCCTGGGAAGGCGGAATTGGATTCCAGAGGGAGATGCGGGACGAAAAGGTCGTCTTCTTCCTGAATTACCTTCCGCAGGGAGAGCGCAAGCTGACATATCGTATCAGGGCTGAAGTGCCGGGTTCGTTCCACGCGATGCCGACCATCGGCTATGCAATGTACGCCCCTAAGATATATTCGCTCTCTGATGAATTCAGGCTGAACATCACGGATTAGGATATTTCAACAGGAAAAATTGCTTTTTCAGAGCAGGTATATCAACCAGTGCGGGAGCAGGTGTTTACGGCACCTGCTCCTGTCTTGAACTTCCTCTTTCGCCCTATCATTGACGGAACTTACCCCTATCAGGCTGTGTCGCAAATTCAAATATCATGATATTTGTGATTTTTGAATTTTCATAAGTGCTTGATTCTATAATGAAGATTTACAAAATCCTTCGGATTTCCTGTCGCCTTCCCTCCGAATTATCCCAAGGAATGATAATCTTATATCATAACACAGCCTGTATGCCCCGATCCTTGACGGCACTCCCCCCTTCGCCCCCCTTATTGAGGTGGGTAGGGAGGAGTAGAGAATTACAATGATTTCTGGATGTCCAATCTGATTTCATTTAATAACAGCAGGAACGGGCCACGTCCCGCGATCCCTCATCGTCATCTTGAGGAAAGCATCGAAAGGATACTGGGGAAAGACCTCAAAATAAGTGTCATACCCGGGGCTGCTTCGAAGGGCTGCGACCGTGTATTTTAATTATAATTTCTTCAAATTTAAAAGTCTTCAATTTTATAAAATCATCGGAACCGCCGGATAAGACCGGCTCGTAAATACAAATGCTGTCAAACCCGGCGGTCATCGTCGCTGCTGGCAGCAGCTCCTACCGTCTGTTGCAGGTTAGGAGAGGCAGCCTTGCCGCGATAAGAAATGTCCGTCATTTTATTTTTCTTTTCTCCAATCCTTAACAGGATGAATCTTCTTATCTTCAATCAGATTCAGCATATTAGTTTTCATTTTCTTCTTTGTATGGTAATCCTTAATAATTTTAATGGGTTTCATTGTGAATGGATTAAGTCCGGTATAATACATACAGCTCGATACAGACATCGGCGTCGGCGTAAAAATCTGAAAAGCTTCTATATTTTTTAGTTTACCAATCCTATCAAGAAGAATCTTAAGCTCTGTCTCGTCATCTCCAGGATGGCATATCATAAAATAATATTTCAAAGATTGACCCGATTCTTTATTAACAGACTTAAAATATTCCAAGAAATGGTTAAATACTGAATTATCTTTGTTCATAAGTTTAAGCACCTTCTCTGAGAAATGCTCAGGTGCTATCTTCAGACAGCCGGAGATATGGTGTTCAGAAATCTCCTTGATATATTCCTTACTATTCATCGCAAGGTCATACCTGATTCCAGACCTGACAAATACCTTCTTAACTCCTTTTACGTTTCTAGCTTTCTTTAGCAAAGAAATAATTTTTGAGTGGCTCTTATCCAGCTTCTTGCAGCTTATGCACTCCAAATTGCATTTTATAACACAGCCCATCCCGTACATATTTGCTGAGGGTCCCCCAAAATCATCAATATATCCTTTGAACCCAGGATGTTTTGTTATCTTTGTTATTTCATCAATTATGCTTTTTTCGCTTCTGGAGATTATTTTATCGCCTTGATGCAAGGCTATAGAGCAAAAATTGCAGTTCCCAATGCATCCTCTATGCGTTACAACGGAAAATTTAGCCAGAGTAAGAAGCGAGTCCTTTCTTAATTTTCTTGAAAAATCGAGCGAATATATCCAGTCAAGATCTTCAGGAGTATATTCAGGAAATTTATACTGAAGCACATAATTATTGTTATATTCCTGCGCCAAATTTTTACTATTGGAAAATGCAACCTGCATTTTGCAAAACTTCGCTTTATCTGCCTTGACTTCGGAAAACGAAGGTAATTTTTCAAAAGAGGAATCAATTTCCTTTGAAAGAATACATGTTCCAAGTATTCCCTTCAGTTCTTTTCCTTCTTTTATTCTTTCAGCAATTTCAATAATCTGCTTTTCGCCATTGCCATAAACCAAAATGTCAGCCCTGCTGTCAAGAATTATGCTTCTTCTAAGATCATTATCCCAATAGTCGTAATGCGCAAATCTTCTAAGCGACGCCTCTATCCCCCCTATGACTATCTTTACTCCTCTAAAATTTTCCCTTAACTTATTACAATAAAAAATCACGGCCCTGTTTGGCATCTTGGAAACAGAAGAATATTCGTCTATAAGTCTATCTTTTTTTAATGGAGTGTAATTGTTAAGCATACTATCTATGCTTCCGGATGTTATGCAAAAACATAATTTCGGCGTGCCAAGTTGAGCGAAATCGTCTTTTTTTTCAGGTTTCTCGATTATCCCTACGCTGAACCCTTTAGCTTCGAGAACTTTAGCAATAATCCCGGCGGGAGAATAAGGATGATCTTCATAATATTCTGCAGTTATGATGATGATATCAAATTCTTGACTGTGTCCGGAGTTCATAATCCTGCATAGTTTAATAACAATTAAATGGTCTGCGGTTATCTGCTTATTATCTTAACGGATGTTTTGTAGAAATGATAGATATATATAACATCATTTAATATCATCACGGAAAGTTTTATAAATGATCACTCATCATCTGACTTATGGACTGGACACAAATTGATAGTTGTTCAAATCGATTATGATTGGAAAATTTACCCGATTGCCTTGCTTAGTTCGATATGTTAACCTTTTTAAAAATAAGGAGCAGGCGATGCCGCCGAAGAAAAAAGAGGAATCGCTCGACATCGAAAAGTTGATGAGGGAGGTCCGCCGCAAGGTTAAAAAGAAGCAAGAGGCGAGATATACGGATGAGGAGATACTGAAGCTTCTGGATATCGACCCCGGGGATCCCCTGGACGTAAGGGCGGTCAGGGATGACTTTTTCCTCACGATAGAGAAGGCGAGGGCAGGGGGAGCCATGAGGCCGCTCGAGATTAACTTCGAGTCGTATCTCGGAACGGGCGGAGGCTTGCGAGGGAAAATAATCAGGAAAACACGCCGGTTGTTTTGGCCTGTCGCTAGGATGCTTTGGAACCAGGGCTATGTAATAGATATGCTCAATCATATGAATAAAACTGTAAGCCATCATCTGCACCTGAATCACAATATAATCCTCGAACTAACCCGCCTTAAAATCGAAAACGATCATATCCGGGACGGGTATCTGGTTCTCATCCATAAACTGGAGCAGATGGAACAACGCCAGAGAATACTTGAAAAAATGTTAGCGGAAGCAAATGCGGGAAAATACAAGACCGGAAAAAAATAAGAAAAAAATCCTGCTCGTCGTCCAGCGATACGGCCTGGAGGTTAACGGCGGGGCGGAGCTGCACTGCCGCTGGATAGCCGAACATCTGAACGAGCATTTCGACGTGGAGGTGCTGACCACGAAGGCGCTGAATTATATTACCTGGAATAATCATTACGGAAAAAGAAAAGAAGTTATAAACGGAGTAAAAGTCCGCAGGTTTAAGGTCAATAAGGAGCGGAACCTTCACCGTTTCGGGTTGATACAAAACAAGATATTCTATGAAAACCATACCCGCGATGACGAGCTGAAATGGGTGGAGGAGGGCGGCCCCGTGAGTAAGGGTTTGATGACAGCTCTCGAAAAGGAAGGGCGGGATGCTTACGCAATCCTTTTCTGGAGCTACCGATACTGGCCGTCTTTCCGTGGCTTGGATTTGTACCCCAATAAATCCGTCATAGTTCCGACCGCCGAACGAGACAGGCTGCTGGACCTCGAACTTTTCAAGGAAACGCTCCGCAAACCGGCAGGGCATATTTTTCTTACCCCCGAAGAAAGGGAAATTGTCCTTACCTGCACAGGAAAGAGAGATATACCGAATATAATCGCGTCGTGCGGTGTTGACCCTATTCATTCAGATAAAACAAAGATCGAGTCGTTCAGAAAAAAATATGGTTTGAAAAATCCTTATATCTTATATGTCGGAAGGGTTGACAGAAACAAGGGATGCAACCAGATGTTCGATTTTTTCCGCAATTTCAAACGGAAAAACGACCGCAACCTTGATCTCGTCATTATCGGCAGCGTGATGATGAAAGTGCCGAAAAGGGATGATATTATTGTTCTCGGCTACAAGGACGATGCCGAGAAGGCATCAGCCCTGGCCGGAGCGGAAGCGCTTATAATGCCGTCTTTTTATGAAAGCCTGTCAATCATCCTGCTCGAAGCCTGGGCTGCCGGATGTCCGACGCTCGCAAATGGACAATGCGAGGTATTAAATGGCCAGAATATCCGAAGCAACGCGGGACTGGTTTACGAAAACTACCTCGAATTCGAGGATAATCTTATGATGTTGCTTGAAGATAAAGATTTGAGAAAGAAATTATCCGCAAAAGGCCGGAAATTCACAACAAAATACCAAAGTTGGGATGTGATAACGAAAAAATACGCTGATTTTATAAATGAAACAGGAAAAAACAGCGGAGTGGTGGACCCACGATGAAAACGAAGCCGGCAATACACCAGGTGATGGAAACCTGTTCATATGGCGATGCCATCGGGAATATGGGGCTGAACCATAGAGCAGAGTTACGCAAAGCAGGGTATATGTCCGAGATATACGCCGGCAAGATACATCCTTTGTTGTCTGGAGATGTAAAAACGATCCCGCAGTTTCGGGAAGACTTGAAAAAAGACGACATCATCATCTATCATTTTTCGATAGGATCGGATATATCGAGGCTCCTCCATTCCCTTCCTCACAGGCTCGTGCTTTATTATCATAACATCACGCCACCTGAATTTTTCAGGGGCTTTCATGATGTCCTTATGAGGCAATGCTTTCTCGGCCGAGAGGAATTGAAATCCTTCGCACAAAGGACAGACCTCGCGGTTGCGCCATCGGATTACAACAGGCTCGAACTTGTCGCATATGGTTTTCGGAAGACGGCGACGATCCCTGTGCCAGTTAATCGGGAAAGATTGTTGAAAGACCATAGCATTTCTGTTGAGAAAATATACAACGACCGGAAAGCGAATTTTCTTTTCGTCGGCAGAGTAATCCCGAATAAAAAGGTAGAAGATGTCATCAAGGCATTTCATTTATATAAACAACAATTCAACCCGTCATCGAGACTATTCATAACCGGTTCATATAAGAGTTTTGAAGGTTACTTAGACTGGCTGCGCCGCCTCGTTAAAAAACTCAGACTCAGAGAAGATGTCATTTTTACAGGCCATGTCAGTGATGAAGAGCTGGCGGCATATTACAAACTCTCCGATGTTTTTCTGATGCTGAGCGAACATGAAGGATTTTGCGTGCCCCTCATCGAGGCGTTTATTTGGGATATCCCGGTTATTGCATTCGATGCAGGGGCTGTGGGCGAGACGATGCGTGGAGGCGGGATTCTGCTTGCGAAAAAAGATTATGCGATGATCGCGGAATTGGTGGACAAGTTAATGACATCGAATGTTTACCGGCAAGCTGTGATTGCATCTCAGCAGAAAGCCCTTATTAAATATGAGAAAGAGAGCGGGAATAAGGCTTTGCCTGTGATTATCAAGCGGTTCTTAGCGGGAACTTTAGATTGATGCGAAACGAAAAACCTGCACAAAATAAAAAAGGGATCATCCAGCTGCTCGCAGCTGCACATGCCGGCGACGCAACGGGCAATCAGGCGATGCTTCTCGACCGAATGTTCGACGAATTGGGGTATGAAAGCCGCTTATATTCTATGACCATTGACGATTCTCTCATTGGGAAGGTTCTACCTCTTAAAATCTTCGAAAAAGATTATAATCCTTCCACTGATGTCGTATGGATGCATTTCAATCTTCCTTCGCCGCTTTCCGCCGTCTTTGCCGGATCAACAGGAAAAAAGATAATGCAATTTCACAATTTCACACCGCCGGAATACTTCCTGCCTTTCAACCCACAACATTCCAAAAACTTAAGAAGGGCAACCGGCGAGCTGAAAGGATTGAAAGATGCTTGTGATCTCGCGCTCGGAGATTCAAATTTCAATTGCGATGTTTTGAAAGAAGTGGGATTTCGTAACCCGGTTTGTTTTCCATTGATATTTGAACCTTCCATATATGAAAGCAGCGGCTCACACTCCATTGAGAGGCTTCTGGAGGGAGCAACAAAAAATATACTTTTTGTCAGCCGTATCGCTCCGAATAAAAAGATTGAAGACCTTATGGCTTGTTATGCCTATATTAAGAAATATATCAGGGACGATTGCCGACTCATTATTGTCGGGAAATATAATCACGAGGATGAATACTTCCGTTATCTTGTCCGACATATTGGTCAATTCAGGGCGGAGGGCGTTCTCTTTACCGGCGAGGTAACACAAGAGGATTTGACGCAATATTACAGGTCAGCGGACCTGTTTCTTTCTTTCAGCGAACATGAAGGATTTTTCATGCCCCTTCTCGAAGCGTTTTATTTCGGGGTTCCGGTTGTTGCCAGCGATTCGGCTGTTGTGGGAGAAACTGCCGGTGGAGCCGCCTGCTTGTTTGAAGGGAGAGATGTTGCCCAAGCCGCAGAGCTTGTTGTTGAAGTCTTGGAAAACGCTGAGCTTCGGGATTCAATGATCCGGAAGGGCAGGGAGAGGCTCAAGGATTTTACGTTTGACAAAGTAAAAGCAAGGCTGAAAGCGCTACTGGAGAAAATATGAAGCCGCATATCGCAGTTGTAATTCATAGATATGGAAAAGACGTGATGGGCGGAGCCGAAAAACATGCTGAGCAGGCTGTCGCTGTATTGAAAGATAAATTTAAAATCACGGTAATCACGACGACTGCATTAGACTATATAACCTGGAAGAATCACTACCCCCAAGGCAACGGCTTTGAGGAAAACGTGGAAATAATCCGTTTTCCTGTAAAAAAAGAGCGGGAAATTAATATTTTTAATTCATATAGCGAAATATTTTTTTCAAAACAGTTAAAGACTTCGTCCGAAGAAGAAGACTGGTTTAACCTTCAGGGTCCGGAATGCCCGAAGCTTGTAGAATATTTAAAAAACAATTATAACCAATTTGATTGTTTCGTATTTTTTACATACTTATACTATACGACAGTTTATGGATTGCCGACGGTAGCTGATAAATCCATCTTAATTCCTACATCACATAATGAACCGCCTATTTATCTTCAAAAAATCAAGGATGTATTCAGCAAAACCTGGGGATTGTTATTCAATACGGACTCGGAAAGAGAAATGGTTTACCGGATTCATCCTGAAGCCACGAAGAGATCTGTCATAGGCGGCATTTACATCGAATGTCCGGAAAATATTAAAAAACTCAGCAAACCATTCGATGGAAAGTATTGTTTATATTTCGGAAGACTTGAAAGAGGGAAGGGAATTTACGAACTATTCGATAATTTTCTGGCTCTAAAAACAATCTACCCTGATCTTCAGCTTGTCTGTTTGGGCAAGAGTAATCCGGAGATCAAACCGAGAATGGGGATTGTATTCCCCGGATTTGTTTCAGACAAAGAAAAGTGGGCTTATATTCATCATTCGGAATTCATCGTCATGCCCTCACAATTGGAATCACTGTCAATGACCCTTCTTGAGGGTTTCGCAGCAGGGAAACCGGCTCTTGTGAATGCCAATTGCGATGTTTTAGTGGATCATTGCCGGAGAAGTGGAGCCGGAATGTGGTATACAGATTATAATGAGTTTATTGCTGAAGCTGAGTATCTGATGAATTCATCGAACTTGCGTAGAAAAATGGGGAAAAATGGGGTTGACTATGTTAAAAGATACTATTCAATGAAGAGAATCAGCGGAATATACACGGATTTTATAAATAGTTTGATAGAATCAAGAGCTCAATAAAGAACACCCACTTTTGAGCGCACAATTTCAATGGTTTGCTTCGCGCGTTCACGTGCCTTCTTCGCACCGATAGACAGAATGTCTCTAACGATATCAGGTTTGGAGGCATACTCTTTCCTTTTATCTCGAAAAGGGGCAAAGTATTCGATGATTTTTTCAAGCAGCGCTTTTTTTGCATCACCGAAGCCGTACCCGCCTGATTTATATTTCAAGCGCATTTCTTCTGTTTCTTTTTCATTTGCGAATAATTTAAATAAGGTGAAGATATTGCACTTGTCTGGATTTTTCGGACTTTCGAGCGGCGTGGAATCTGTTATGATGCTCATTATCTTCTTTTTCAAGATTTTCTCGTCTTCGAAAATCTCGATATAATTATTATATGACTTCGACATTTTTTCGCCGTCTATACCCGGAACGATGGCGACATCATCGAGGATATCCGGTTCAGGTATTATGAAAGTTTCACCGTATAGATTATTAAAAGACGCAGCGATATCCCTTGTCATTTCCAAATGCTGTTTTTGATCCTTGCCGACCGGCACTTTTTGCGATTGATACAGAAGAATATCCGCCGCCATAAGCACAGGATAGAAAAAGAGTCCGGAGTTCGGTATGAATCCCTTTGCTGTTTTATCTTTATACGAATGAGCTCTTTCAAGCAAACCCATCGAGGTTGCATTCGAGAGATACCATGTGAGCTCTGCATGCTCCGGGATGTCCGATTGAACAAAGAAAACAGACTTTTCCGGGTCTATTCCAAGAGCGAGGAAATCAATCGCGGCTTCCATCGTTAAATTCGCAAGGAGCTTTCCATCGCGCACAGTCGTCAGGGCGTGTAAATTCACTATAATAGCGAATAGATCACTCGTTTCCTGGTACTCGATCAATCTTCTCATCGAGCCGAGGTAGTTTCCGAGATGCAGTTTTCCGGAAGGTTGTATACCCGCAAGAATTCTCATTCAACACCATCCAAAACAGGTTTCAATACAGTCGGTTTGGATCCTCACCGAAGGCCTCGAGCAGCTTCTTCGTCAGATCTTCCTTTTTCATCCCCTTGATATCATTAATCTTGCAGCCTATCGCAAAGTTGTTCTCGCCGCCTACTTCGGAGTGATGAATGACTTCACACCTGGCTTCAAGTATTTCCTCGGAACCCGGGACTTTGAACTGCAGTATAAACTGATGCCCTACTGGCAAAACGTTATTAGCCTGAAAATAAATGCCGTCTCGGCTTATATTAATTGATAATGCTTCAAGTTTTTTATACTTGCCTTCCCCTTCATAATGCAAAGGTGTGACATAAAAATATCTTTGACTTTTTCTTGTATCGTCCTCTAAGTAACTCATAACGACCTCGCATGTTGACGAATAATATAACAATATTCCCGCTATTGCAAAGGCGACATATCATAAAATATTTAAAATTAATAGTGAAACTATCCACCATCATCTTGACAATAGATGATATAAAAATGAAAATTCGTTTTGATTTTGACGTATACTAAAACATAAAAGGAGAGAAGATGGATTATCTCGATAATTTAAATACTGCTCTTTCGAAATCCAGGAACATAATCAAAGATGCGGAGAGAAAGAAAATAATTAGCGAAGTAGTTGAGAACAAAGAAGCCTTAATATCCGAAAACGGCTGCCTCGCAACATGGACTCCTCCTGAATCCACAGGCAGATCGCCGAAAGACACATATATCGTAAAGCGGCCCGAAGTTGAGAAAAATATAGACTGGGATTCTCCGAATAATCTTCCAATCACTCCTGATGTATTCGAAAAATTATGGAGCGATGCGCTTCAAACATTATCCAGCAAGAAGAAGATTTATGAAACGAACCGTGTTGTGGGGGCGGATTCGAAATATGCGCTCCCCGTGCGGACAATAACAGACCGCGCTCTCACCGCGTTGTTCTCGATGAATATGTTCAAACCCATTCCCAAAGATATTAATGAAAGTATCTTCCATGATAAAGGTTTCACTCTGCTTATTGTTCCCGGAGATAAAATTGACACATCAAAATATTCAGGAAGTTTGCGCAAGCTGCCGAACGGCTCATTGTCGGATCTGGCGCTTGTAATTGATCTGGATAAAAGAATGGGACTTGTTTACGGTTCTATTTACTGTGGAAGCGTAAAGAAACTTATCTTTACGGTAATGAACTACTACCTCCCATTGAAGGGGATTTTGCCTCTTCATTGTTCAGCGAATGAGAACAAGAAAGGCGAATTAGCGTTATTCCTCGGCCTTTCTGGAACAGGAAAGACGACCATTTCCGTTGATCCCGGCAGAGCGTTGCTCGGCGATGATGAGCATGGGTGGAGCGAGGACGGCGTTGCAAATTTCGAGGACGGTTGTTACGCGAAATTAATAAATCTCAATCCGAAGAAAGAACCAGGCATTTTCAACGCGGTGTTTCATAAGGCCGGTTACCTTGATCACGGAGCCATAGTTGAAAACGCAATGATGTATCCGAATGGAAAATTCGATCTGAGCGATGATCGACTGACCCCGAACAGCCGGGCTTCTTTTCCGCTTTCATTCCTGAGTGATGTCAAACAATCTTCAACAGGAGGCCATCCAGGCACAATCGTGTTTCTGACAGCGGACGCCAACGGAGTGCTGCCGCCCGTTTCAAAACTCAACAGAGAGCAGGCGATGCTGTGGTTCCTGATGGGATATACGAGCAAGCTTGCCGGAACAGAGACTGGAATCGTCGAACCTGCGTCAACCTTTTCAAGGTTTTTCGGGGCTCCGTTTATGCCGTGTCTTCCAAATTATTATTCGGATATGCTCGGCAATAAAATGAAAAAATATGGCACGAAAGTATTTCTTATCAATACAGGATGGAGCGGGGGGCCGTATGGAGTAGGAAAGCGGATTGATATTGATTTTACGAGAGCTATGGTGAATGCGGCTCTTGACGGAAGACTCGATGATGTCGAATGTTATGAGGATAAGCTCTTTCATTTAAACGTACCGAAAATATGCCATGGAGTGTCATCAGAGATTCTGAATCCCCAAAATACATGGAGCGATAAAGACGCATACCAGAAAAGAGCGGAAAAACTGGCTGCCGAGTTCAGTGCCAATTATGACAAGTCTTATGGCGATAAAAATATCGAACAAACAGTGCAAAGCCAATGTCCCGGTAAATAGTCGTATGACTGGAAGAATCTGACAAATATAGTATGTAAATAATACGTAATTGGTGTATAATTTTGAAGTTTTATCGAGCAGATTAAGACTGCATAAAAAATCGAGAGCGTTAATTAAAATTTCCGAAAATATCAAGAATTAGGTAATCACAATATCAGGATACTGTTATGCCGGTTATGTTGGTAGAGATACCGGAATCTATGAATGAGTTGTTTAAAAAGATTGTTCCGTCCGGAGCGGAAATGATCGTGCATTCAATCAATAACAGTGTTCTGGAGGAAAAGCTCGATGGATGCGATATTGTCATTACCTTTGATACGAATGATGAGATCGCTTCAAAGAAATTGTGGGAAAGAGCTCTTCGTTTTCCACTTGTCGGATTCATATATTATTCACAAGTCTCAATGGATAAAAATAAAGAGCATTCCGTGGAAAATCTTTTAATGCAAACCATAAGTAACTTGAATTTTAATGACAGTTCTCAAGTTACAACACTGCTGAATAAGGGTCTTTTTTTTCTGGAAACATTGGAGCATTTCCGTCTATGCAACAGGAATCTTCAGGAAAGATTGGCGGAGCTCAACAAGATCGGGATAGCTCTCAGCAGCGAACAGAACCTTGACCGGCTTTTGGATATGATATTAAGAGAAGTAAGGAAATTCACCAGGTCCGATGCTGGAAGCCTTTATATCAAAGACGGCGATGAGCTTGTTTTCAAGGTGGCTCAAAACGATACGATAGACAAGCAAAGCGGAAGAGAGAGGGAATTCAAGCAGCTAAGGATACCGATTTCCACAAAAAGCCTTGCCGGGTATGCTGCTCAGACCTTGAAACCTTTGAATATAATGGATGTATCGGAGATTTTAAAGGATTCACCTTTTCAGCACGACCCATCGTTTGATGAAAAATTCGATTACAAGACCAAATCAATCCTTACTTTCCCAATGAAGGATACAAAAGGGGAGCTTGTAGGCGTCCTTCAGCTCATTAACGCTCTTGATGAGAACTTTGAGCCCATCCCATTCAATAAAACGGTTGAATCCCTCGTGGAATCGATGGGATCGCAAGCAGCTGTTGCCATTAAAAACGCCTCGCTTCTCGACGATATCAACAAGCTTTTAATGAGCCTTATAGAATATTCTTCAGCTCTTATAGACGCCCGAAGCAGACATACGTCTGGCCATTCCAAGAGGGTAGCACATCTTGTAATTGAAATTGCCACGCTGATAAATAAATCGAATGATCCTCCTTTTGATAAGACTAAATTCAACAGGGATGAGATGCAAGAGCTGCATTTTTCTGCGCTTCTCCATGACATTGGAAAGATAGGCGTGCCGGAGGCGATTCTTGATAAAAAATCGAGAATCAGCGATCAAGGGATCGAAGCGATATTCTGGAAAATCAAGATGCTTTCAAAAGAAATCGAAGAGGAGGTGAATAAAAAAGGACACTTCGTTTTCTGTGATCTGGCCACTGACCCGAAAAACCTTAATGAGATCGAGAAAAAACTCGGAAATCTATGGGATGAAATCAAGAAGATTAATGAAACCAATGTTCTGACGGATGAAGTTGAGGAAAGCGTGAAACAGTTTAGCAAGGCAAAGATCAAGGCTGATAATGATGAATTTGAACTATTAACGTCGGAGGAGCTGCAAAATATTCTTATCAAAAGCGGGAATCTGACGGATATTGAAAGGGAAATCATCAAAAATCATATCAATCTCACGATTGATACCCTTGAACGAATACCTTTCCCGCGTCATTTGGCGGGAGTTCCTTTTTTTGCAGGACAACACCATGAAAAACTTGACGGAAGCGGCTATCCTCGTGGTTTGAAGGATGATGAAATCCTCCTCCAATCTCGCATCCTGACTATTGCTGACTTTATTGACGCTTTGTCAGCGCAGGACAGGCCGTACAGGAAGGGTTTGCCGTTGAGCCAATCAATATCAATCCTTGTGAGAGACGCCGAAAAAGGTCTGTTGGACATTGATATTGTCAAGTTATTCAAAGAAAACGTCGAAAAAGGCAAACTTCAAATACCATGGTATAAACTATAAAGAGAACAGATATGGGAACACCCGATCAGATAAGAAAACCACCGGAAAAATATACAAAAGTTTTCAGAGAAGGGGAGATCTTTTTTTTCGAGGGTGAGCTTGGAGAGGAGATGTTTATAATCCAATCCGGAAAGGTTGGTGTTTATAAAAAAGTTCAGAATTTAAACAAGGAAATAGCGACATTGAAGGCTGGAGATTTTTTCGGTGAAATGTCAATCATACTGAATGAGCCCCGGTCTGCGACCCTGAAAGCACTTGAGGAAACCAATACAATCATCATCAACAAGGACACTTTCACGCAAATGCTAAGCGAAAATAACAGAATAGCACTTAAAATGGTCGAAGCTCTCGCGATCAGGATCAAGGAAACCGATGAAAAATTGAAGAAGATGATGGAGGACAGGATATTCATTGCTCTTCTGACCCTGATAGAAGACAGCGCTCTAAAGGGACAAAAAACTACGGACGGGAAACTTTTACTCCTCGAAACTATGGAAGACTTGGCAAGAGAAATAGGGTTACCGATAATAAAGGTTGATGATTTTTTGAAGATTATGCAGAGGGCCGGTTTTATCGAATGCGTTCAAAACAGCATAATATTGCGTGATTGGAAATTGTTTATGGAATTTAAAAGGACTTACATTTCTAAATTTAAATTTTAGAAATTTATGCAATATTGGACAATTCATGTTTATTGATATAGAATTAAATAAGACAGGATAAGATGGATTCTAACATATTTTTATCAATCATTCTGGGTTTCATGGGAGGCGGAATTGGACTCCTGATTGGAAAATTCCTTTTTTCCAACACAAAATTGCTCAATGACCTTGATAACAATATGAAGCAGGAAAGGCTGCGCGCAGAATCAAGGATATCCAAGCTTCAGGGTGATCTAAACCAAGCAAATATAGATCTAAAGCACACAACTTTTTTCATATCAATTATTCCTCAGTTATACAATAAGTTGAAGACCCAGGAGACCCCTCAATCCATCGCGAACCTATTAATAGTATTTTATGAAAAGCTCTTTGAGGCGCGTCAAATTGCCTTCTTTGTCTTCAACCCCGTAAGAAATGTTCTCGAATTATTGGCTAAGAAGGGACTTCCCGATCAAATTCCTCTCGGATACACTATTAAAGTGGGTGAGGGTAAAATAGGCTGGGTGGCCCAAAAAAGACTAATAATGAATGAAAATGACTTCGAAACTGAAACCTATATGGTTCGAAGCCAGCTCGAGAAATCCACAACGGTCTATTTCAAGGTTGATCTATGCGCGCCTGTGACATATTTCGAAGAACTGCTGGGAGCGGTCAGCCTGGGCAATATGGTCAAGAGAACCAAGATAGAAAAAGTATTGATGCAGATGACAATCGAGACTGCAGCACCTTTTATGAGGATGGCTATTGAAAAAGCTCTTTCCCAACAGCCGGCAAAAACCGAGCTGCCGTATGAAACTGAAAATATTCTTGAGAAGTCGCAGTTCATCAGTAAACTGGATCAGAGAATTGAAGAGATGCGAATGATGTCGGGAGGAACACTTGCCGTGGCATTTATTGAAGTGGATAATTACCATCTTTTTGTTCAAAGTCACGGTATAAATTCGGGTGAAAACGCCTTGAGGTTGATAGGAAAGTTGTTGATATCCGTAACGCCGAATTCTGAGGCGAAGTCACGATTTGAAGAAGCTTTATTCTCTGTGTTGTTTATCAACAAGACCATCAAAGAAATATATAAGACACTGGACGGCCTCCGTCAAAAAATCGAAATGTATAACTTTCCGGTGGATACGCCGAGGGAATCCGGACATTTGTCAGTGAGTTGCGGTTTGGGAATATTTCCTCATAATGCGGAAAGCATGGATACTCTGCTTAGTTTTGCTCTTCAGAACGCTCGTTCGGCTCATTCGGCCGGCGGAAATATGGTAAGGCCTGACTTACGTCAAATGATGGGAATGGGGACATCTACAGATTTCCTTGATGTCGATATAATTAACGCTTTTGAAGAATAGATTTTATAAAGGGGTAATTTACCATGAAATATGAGCTGGTCAATAAAAAGACTATTACGATTTTTAAAATAGATGAACGCAGGATGATCCTCGATATACTCGATCCCGTTTACAAGGATATTTTAAAACAGATCAAAGCTCCCGATAAAGACGTACTTGTGGATATGACAAAAGTGGAATACCTGGATTCGTTTGCTGTCGGTTTTCTTATGGATATTTTCAGGATACTTCTGGATTCCAATCATAAATTGAATATAGCCGGCGTTAATGAAAAAATCGGCACTCTTTTAAAAATTACCAGAGTCAACAATGTCGTGAAAATATTCCCGACTATTGAGGAGGCACAGAAAGAGTTAAAAATATGACGAAGAAAAATACATATAAATTCACATCTGGATTCGAGCTGCCTTATGAATCTGCGGATCTGACTTCAATCATTGAATCTTTGTATCAGGAAGTGGCGATTAAGCGTAAAATGGATTATTCATTCAATGATATGAAGAAGGAAATTGACAACCTCATAAGCCAGATGTCTGATGAAGATATTAAAACTCTTATGACAGAGTCCTTATTTCTCAATACGATAACATACGAAAACCAGATGATGGAAATTATATTAAAGAAGTACGGAAATTAGGATTCCCTTCGTCTCAATCAATCGATAAACAGGCCGGTGTTTTCCTACGAAATAATATTAAAATTACTATTCTTCGGTATCTGACGTTGCTGGGGGAAAATATTTTGTCCGCTCCGCTAATGAAATCAGGGAGTCCGGCGGCGGGAACAATGACAGCATCACAGAAGTTTTACCAATTTTTACAATCTCCGGATATTGTCCTTTATAATAATCCTCGGCGGAAATGATTTTGGATAATATCTCAATATACATAGCTCTCGTTGTTTCAAGGTTTTTCTTGGAGTCTTCAAGCTCCTTTTGGAATGTTACGATTCTCTCTCTGTATGTAATTTTTCCTCCCGATGTCTGGGCAGTCTGGAAATTTCTTTTCGTTATTTCTAATTTATCGGACAGGTCTCTATATTCCGCTTCAAGATTATTGATCGAAATCTCGACTCGGAATTTCTGACGGTAGTTGTCTATAACATCTTTTGTGAATGAAATGGTATTAAAAAACAGGTTATGAAATTTGACCATTGATTCATCGCTGGGAACAGGCATCGATTTCACATCGTTTTTCAAGATATCGAACTGCTCATAAATCAGATTAAGATCATTTTCCGCTTCGACTTCTTTACCTTTATGGTCAAGATTAATGAAAATCTGGAACGACATAAAAAGGTCATCAAATTTGTCAACTTGAGGTTTGATGTCAACTCGATAGCCGGTTTCGATTTTGCACGATACGAAAACAGTGAACAACATAATAAGAAAGAGCGGGATAAACACCTTATTTTTCACTTACAATCTCCCCTGCTGTGATTGAGTGTATCATAAGTATGCTGATTAATGAATTCACAAAAATCAATTCTTTTCTCTCTTTGTTTTCGGATTGGATGATTTGAGATTATGTATCTCGACCAACTGCGTGCCATCCAGGTCCTTGCTTTTCAATCTCAGCAATACCTGCTCAAGCAATTTACGGTTACTGGCAATCAAATCCGATACGAGGCCTATGAGAAAAATCTGGACACCGACCACCAGGAACGTTATACCGAAAAGCAGTGATTGCACATGGCCTCCGCCTCCTGATGTGAAAAAATAGAACCAAAGAAATCTGAGGAAGAGGAAAATTCCTATGCTTGAGAGCAGGAAACCGATGTAGAAGAAAACCTTTAGAGGTTCATACATAGTATAGATTCTTAGCAGACTTATCGCAGAACGTTTGATGTAGTTATAAGTGTTTTTAAATAGTCGGGATTGACGTTCAACCTTATATGCTCTGATGGGAACATGAGTTATCATCATTCTTTTTTTCCCTGCTTGGATGACAGTCTCCAATGTATAGGTGAACTCTGAAATAATATTAAGCTTCATTGCTGCACTTCGACTATAGGCGCGGAAACCGCTCGTAGCATCAGGGATATCCGTCCCTGAAAGGTTCCTCACAACCCAGCTGCCTGTCAATTGAAGGAATTTCTTCAATGGCGAAAAATGCTTCAGGTCTTTTATCACGCGATCGCCAACAACGATATCCGCTTTGCCTTCCAGGATCGGCCGAGCCAGTTTTTCAATATCAGAACCCTCATATTGATTATCTGCGTCGGTGTTCACTATAATATCAGCGCCGAGTTTAAGACATGCGTCGAGTCCTGCCTGAAAAGCCCGCGCCAATCCCTGAGTCTTTGTAAAATTGACAAGATGATCGGCTCCGGAATCCCTTGCTACTTCAACTGTATTGTCAGTTGATCCGTCATTAATTACCAGCACCTCAATTTCGTCTATTCCTTTGATTTTCTTCGGAAGATCGCTGATTGTTCTTGCAAGTGTTGCCTCTTCATTCAAAGCCGGAATCTGTATTATTAACTTCAATAGGTGTCCCCTTCGACTATCAATTATAGTAATTAGACCACGAAAAGCAAAAAGGTTTTTATTCCTGTCGGCATTTAAACTTATCTTCAATAAAATCCGGGGATTTCAAGAATGAATTAATCCATTCCGGTATGCCGTTAAATGGCAGTAAAGAAAGATATTCGAATTCGAAGATATTCTTTTTAACAATGACAGGTTTTCCGTCGGGGCTGAAAGTTTCGAATGTAATTTTCAACCACTCAATTTCACCTAGAAAATTCTTCGCGAAACAGTAAACATATTCATTTTTTACCGTATCCACTATGATTTCATCTAATACTCTTTGCTTAACATATATTCTAATCTTCAGCTTGTCATATCCAGTTTTATCTTTCAATTTGACGCTGAAGAAGAAAAAAGATCTTTTTGATGGATTTGCAAAAGATATCTTTGAAACAGGAAAGGATTGGGCAATGATTTTCCTCATCCCAGTCTCTGCTTTAACAGACAGGGGAGGGAATCCCTGCTGGAATAATGGGCTGTGGAAGACTATTTCTGGAAGCAAGTTTATTTCGGACTGATAAAGAATGGATTGTCCCATTCTGAATTGCAGGATTGCTTTTCCGACTGGAATAATATTTGGAAGGAAAAAATATCCTCTTGCGATCCAGCCTTCTTTATCCTTGCTTACAAAAGACGTGTTCCCGTTAATTGAAAAAGTGTATTCGGACTTTTTATAGGTCGGGTTATATATCCTTAAAAATAAATTATTATCGGTTAAATTCAAATCTTTTGATTTAATCTGATAGAAGTTTATCTCATTCACTTTTATATGTCTCGGAAAACCTATTTTAAGCACTTGGGTTGTCGTCTCTTGGGATGAAATCAGATTTGAATTCAGTATGCAGGTAATAATTATTGAAAATAAAGCTAGCAAAATCAGCCTTTTCTTCTGTCTCATATTAATCTGCATCTTGTATCCTTCTCACTCGGACGCATTGTTTAATTGGAATTCCACAGGTATTACAAGCACAACTCTAACTAACTGGTTATCTTTTAAAGCGGGTTTATAGCGGTATTTTGCCACTGCTGCTTTTGCCGCCTCTCCGATTGAATCGCTCTCTTGCGGAGAATAGAGCAGCTCGATGTTTGATAATCTGCCTTCCTCTGTTAGCACGCCTTTCAGGATGGCCATTCCTTCGATTTTATTTCTTAGCGCGGATTGAGGATAAACCGGGCGGGAAGTCGTCAGCAATACCGGTTTTTGTGACAATTTGCTCAAAGGGGCTCTGTTTGTTAATTTATAGTTTTCCTCCCAGCCGATCAGAGAATAATATAACTCCGCTTTTTCATATGCTTTTAATAATTCCTGTTCCATTTGATCAATGGATTTTTGCCTTTGTTTCGCAGATGCGAGGATTTCATTTACAGCATCTGTCTGCTCTTTATTTAGTTTTTCATATTTTTTTTGCCAAAAGGAAACATCATTCTTTATTCTCACGACTTCGTTTTCAATATCTGCTATCTTTTCACCAGCATCTACCAGGTCATCTTCCGCTTTTTTCCTCTCGCCCCTCGTTTTGATAAGTTCCTGCTCCCTGGCTTTCAATGTATTCTCGTTTGTATATAGTTTTGTATTTAATTCTTCCAAATTACTTTGAAGATACTTTTTCTCGCCTTCGGTTTTTTCGAGATTGGACTGGGTTTTATTTAAGGACTCGTTGTATTCCTTTCCCTTGGATGAAAGAGATTCAATCGTTGCGACAGCCTGTTTAAGTTCGTTTTCAAGCGATTTAATCTTAAGTGAATAATCCGCGCTCGTCCTTTGCGAACTGGATTCGAGAACTAATAGAGATCTATTTATGGCCTTAATTTCGGTGTTCTTAGAGAGATAAATATATACACAGAGAGCAAGGGATATCAAAGATAGCAAAACAAAGAAAATAAGAACAGCGCCGTTTTTATTTGACTTATATTTTTCCGCCTGATCATCCGAATTTTTTAAGAAATCCGTTGTTCTATATGTTATTTCGTCTTCTTCGTCATTATCGATATATTTCTCATTCATACTCGATCGTCCATTCAAGACCTAATGCATTAAAATTTGTGACTTATCGTCTATCAGTCGTTTCAAAATCTCGATGGCAACTTCCTTGGCGTTCCTTCCGACTTCATTAATAGGTCCTACGCATGAAGGGCAGCCGAATTCACATGTGCAAATGTTCAGGCGAGTAAAAGCCTGAACAAGCAATTCTTCATGTCGCTGGAAAAGGAGCTCGCTGAACCCTATCCCACCGGGATAATTATCATAAATAAAAATCGTCGGTTCGAAGTTTTCAACCGTATTTAAATCAACCTTTTGCATATTTTCTTTCCATGAAAATGTTCCCGTTCCGCTCTTGTCCTGCCTCGCAAACCATTCCGTTGATTTATCCCCTATGCATCTTTCTATATCGCGTATATCGCACATCAGGATCACAGAGGCCAAATTGTGCAGAAGGTAGCTGACGCCGGTTAAACCATCAATTATCTCCGCCCTGTTATATGAAATTGTATCGAGCATTTGCTGTGCCACTGTAAACCAATAGCTGGTTGTATGCATCTCGTTTTCGGGAAGCGTTATATCACCGAATCCGACATTCTCATTAGTTCCGAATTTTATTTTTTTAAAACCCACGACTCTGCTCGTAACATGAACTTCACCATATTCGACTGTCGCATTTCTCGCTGGCTTTGTATCGAATTCATCGAGTATTCGAACCTTCGTATATTCCATAGCGTCTGTGTAGTAGTCCGTATTCTCCTCCTTAACGAACGCTTTTCTCCCCGCGAAATCCAGATTTTCCACAAAAAATTGTTTCCCTTCGCATAAATAAATTGCATGATTATGAATTGTGGAAGGAGCGGCGGAAAAATCCACATGTGCGATAATCCTGTTATCGTCCGTGATGTCGACGACTACGAAGTTATCCGAGGAAACGGATCGTAGGGATATGCCGTTCGCCGGATATGAATCTTGTGTCCAATGCCACTTGTTGGAGACTTTATGCAGAACGCCATGTTCTTCCAAATAAGAGAGCATTTCGGCAAGGTTTTCACCGCCGAATGATTCTCCCTCAGTAAATGGCAATTCGAAAGCGGCGCACTTTATATGACTTAAAAGGATAAGAAGGTTATCCGGGTTTATCCTTGCATTTTCAGGAGAACCTTTGAAAAAGAAATCTGGATTGTTCAGAATAAATTGGTCGAGCGGTGTTGACCTTCCGACAAGTATCACGGCGCTTAAACCACTCTTCCTTCCCGCTCGACCGGCCTGTTGCCAGGCACTCGCAATCGAACCGGGATACCCCGCGATGATGCATGCCTCTAATGAACCGATATCTATTCCAAGTTCCAGGGCATTGGTGCTTACTATCCCTTTAATTTCGCCGTCTCTCATTCCTTTTTCGATCTCGCGCCTGACCAGCGGCAAATAACCGCCCCGATAGCCTCGGATTCTGCTTTTTTCAGTAATTCCGGAATCAAATGTTTCTTTGAGATATCTTGTGAGAATCTCCACGTTAAGGCGGCTTGTTGCAAAAATTATCGTGCTGATGCCGTTCGAGATGAAACGCTCTGAAAGCTTTCTGGCGGTGTTCAGGTAGTTTGCTCTTATCCCAAGCTCTTTGTTGACTACCGGAGGATTATAGAAGAGGAAGAATTTTTCTCCTCGCGGTGCTCCGTTTTCATCTATCAAAGTTACTTTTTCTTCTAACAGCTTTTCCGCCAGCTCCTGAGGATTTGCAATGGTTGCGGAACAAAGAATGAACTGCGGCTTGGAATTATAGAATGCCGCAACTCTCTTAAGCCTGCGGAAGAGGTTAGCCACGTGGCTCCCGAAAACACCGCGGTAATAGTGCATTTCATCGAGTATGACATATTTCAGGTTCTCGAAGAGTTTAACCCACTTAGTATGATGCGGGAGAATTCCGGTGTGCAACATATCGGGGTTCGATATGACGATATGACCAACGGAACGGATTGCCCTCCTTGCGTCCTCGGGTGTGTCTCCGTCGTATGTAAAAGTTTTAATATCTTCCTCAAGATATGAAACAATACCATGCACTTCGTCCAATTGGTCCTGGGATAAAGCCTTGGTGGGAAATAAATAAATCGCCCTGCTTTCCGGATTCTTTAAGATTTCGTTCAAAACCGGAAGATTGTAGCATAATGTCTTGCCAGACGCGGTAGGCGTAACAATCACAATGTTTTCACCATCAAGGGCAGATTCTATCGCTTGCGTCTGATGCGAATACAAGCGGTCGATCCCTCTGGATTTCATTGCTTCTATTAAACGATAATTCAAGGTTACAGGAAAATCGGAAAAAGTCGGTTCGACCGATTCAAGATGGTGGATGAAGGTGACGTTTTCGCGATGGGAGCGTTCCGTGGTCAGAGATTGAACCATGTCCTGGATCGGATTTTTGCTCTGCATCCAAGAACTATAATTTATCGCTCTTGGCAAGTCAATCAGACCGGTCTGGTGGGAATTATCGGAGATTTTTCGAAATCAATCTGTTCAATTTCTTTCAATAATAAGCTTTGAATGGTTTTATTAGATTCAGGTATCGGCAATCAGAGAGTTTTAATCTGTTCGAGAAACTGCAGAACTTCCTGGTCATTCGGCCGGTATTTCATGACCTCCTGCAGTTGAATTCTGGCCTCATCAAATTTCCCCTCACGCAATAGTATCTGACCCTTTAACTTCATTGCGGTAACATTATCGGGTGTCTCTCGCAGGACATCAGTCGCGAGGTCTTTAGCCTTCAGTATGTCCTTTGCGTCGAAATAGCTTCTTGCAAGGGTAGTCTTTGCGAGAGTATAGCTCGGATTTTTTTTCAGCCCTTCTTCGAGATAAAAAATGGCTTCTTCAATCATCCCGATTTTTCTATATTCCTCGGCAAGCGGCAAAAAAATCAGGGAATTAGGATCTTTTCCAAGTTTTTTGTGGTAGTCCTCAATTTTCGGGGGAAGCTCGATGTCTTTCGTTTCGCCGGATTCCGGCTTTTCATTCAGATTATTTTCTTCCATTATTATTTTCCTGAATAAACGTGTCTGGAATTATACTCAATAATTGTGAAGTGTAAAAGAAAAAACACCTTCAATGTGCTTTGCTGACAAAAAATGCGCTGTTGAGTAATTAGAATACTTGTTTATAATTCCGCTGTGAAAAATGTAATCAGCTTATTCAACGGAATTCCGTTATGGGTATGGGCTGTTCTCGCCCTTCTGCTTCTTACATTGTTCTATTATCACCCCTTGATAACACACCCTGCTTCAATACAATACGGATATGATATGATTTCATATTACCATCCATATTGGCAATATATTAAAGAACATTATGCGGCCAGCGGAGAACTTCCTTTATGGAATGACTCCATTCTTTGCGGAACAACCATCATCGGCAATGCTCATTTTTCTTTTTACTATCCGCCGAATCGACTATTTCTGAAATTACCTTTCCCTCTGGCACTTCATTTGTGGTATGCGATCCATATTTTTGTAGCAGGCCTGGGTTGTTATCTCTTTTTAAGGTATCACAAACTTCGGCACCTCGCTGCGATTTATGGTTCGATGATATATATGTTTGGAGCTCATATAGCAGTACGAATAAATATGGGACATTATGATCTGCTTTCAGTAATGTCATGGATTCCTTTTAGTTTCCTTTTTCTAAACAAGCTGCTGGACGAACCTAATCTAAAAAATTCGCTTTTCTTCGGTCTTTTTCTTGGAATACACCTTTTAACACTACATCTCCAGATTTTTTATTTCAGCCTGCTGGGATTAGCCATTTTCACGATCAGCCGTTTGATTCTTGCCGGGAAAAAGACCGGATTTCAGATAGGAAGATTTCTAACATTCTGTAAATTTGCGGTATTTTCCGGCGCGATAGCTGTAGGATTGGCATCTGCGCAATTGCTCTATATCCTGCAATCGGTTCCTTCCTCGCAAAGGGCCGATAGAACCTATGAGTTGTTTTCCAAGCTGTCTCTTCCACCGCTCCAGCTACTCGGGTTTTTCTTCCCCGATTTGTGGGGAACCGATGCAACCTATATCGGCGCTAAAAATTACTGGGAACTATCCTGTTTTATAGGTTTTTCTACCATTTTTGCCCTTATATGGGCCTTCAAAAAATCGAATATTATCGTTAACTCATTAGCTATTACCGGAGTTGTCTCGTTATTTTTCTCAATGGGAAAATACACACCGCTGGGGAAACTGCTATTTTATATGCCGTTTATGTCATATTCGCGCGTTCCCGCTCGATTTCTTATAATAGTTGTTTTTACTCTGGCAATATGCAGCGCATTCGGTATCAATGCTCTGATAAAATATTTAACAGAAAATAAAGCAGCGAAAGATCCGTTTATAATCAGTTTGACACTCATTAGTTTTTTAACATCCTCGCTCTACCTTCTTTCAATCATTGGAAAGGGAAGTTTCATTGTTAATATTTTCTACCCTCTCTGTGATAATCCCTTAAAAACGATTGCTATATTCAGAGCTTCATTATTAAAAGCCTTAATCGTTTTAGCTGTAATTTGGATAATATATGTCTTATTCAAAATGAAAGTGATTAAACCTGATTCTATTGCCATAAGTCTTGCGGTAGTGCTTTTTGCTGAGCTGATGGTTTACAACCTGCCACTAATAAAACTTACGACGATTCCAGAAATGGAAAACGGCTTTGATGCTTTTAAAAACCTTAAAGCGGATAATCAATCTGAGAAATTCAGAGTATGGGGAGTGCAGTACATTTATCAACGAGGTCTTAATATTTACGATATAGACCGCTTTGATGGGTATGAAGATCTCATCGAAAAAAACTTATTCATTCTTGATAATGGAATCGGAAAGAAACTTGCATTGACTTATCCTGAGTTTATGAGATTTCACTTATATGCCCTCGAGCTTGCAAATACTAAATATTTGATCTTTAACAGAAAGATGGGCAAGTATGTTAAAGATGGTGTCAGAAAAGGAATAATAATAATCAAAGGAACTAAGTATCTTCTTTTTCAGGCAAATGACTGTAATCCGAGAACGTTTTTTGCAGACACGTTGCAGCGTGGCAGCAATATTGAGGATTTCTATTTATTTGTCATGCGAAAAGATTACAAGAGGGCTGTTTACACGGAAAGTGAATCCACTCAAGGATCAAACCGGATAGAAAAAATCGACAGGGTCGAATATTCTCCCAACAGAGTGACGCTTTCTTTCAAATGCAAAATTGAAGGCATAGCAGTTTTGAGCGATGTATTGTTCACGGGCTGGAAAGCATATCTGGACAAAAAAAGAACTGACATACTCAGAGTAAACTATGCTTTCAGAGGTGTAAAAGTCGGACCCGGGGAACATCTTTTGGAATTTGTATATGAACCCGAGTTATTGAACATCGGGAAGATTATTTCGTTAATAACAGGGACAGGCCTTCTTTTATCATTGTTAGCATTCAGGTTAAGGCTGTTTGGGAAAAGAGACTAAAAGATACATTTTCAAATTCTGATTGACAAAATTTGATTTGGAGTTATATTTAAAAACAGGAGAAGTTAATATTGAATAATATCTTTAAAAATCTCCTTGTTTTCGTAACAATTCTAACATTTATTCCTAACTCTATACTTTCGAATGACAGGAATCTGACAGGTAAGGTTTTCGATGAGAATGGAAAACCTGTTCTTGGTGTTCTGATTTCTTTGCTGCAAATCTCTCCCGAAAGAGGCGAAAAACTCGTCACGGTAACCGATTTAAACGGAAATTATAAATTTAAAAGTATGTCGGTCGGTAAATATAGAATTGCCGCAACAAGTCTTGATGGCTCAAGTTTCGAAGAAAAAACAATCAAGGTTGACGGCGCTCTTACAATCAAAAGTGATTTTATTTTAAACCTGCTGGCATCGAAATCGGTTAATAAAAAGACGGTTGACCTTGATTGGCAGCTTAGAAGCGAAAAAAGAGATGTTCTTCGCAGAGATTCCTCCGCCCAGCCGGTTCAGACCGCTACGTTGGAAGACAATAGGATGAGTGGAAAAAGCGGGATAAAGGGCGAGATCAATATCATTCATGAATCGTATTTTAAATCCCAAACATCGCAAAACGACCGGACGCGTGTAAGCTTGAACGGATCCGACGGAGTCAACTCGCAATGGTCAATCGGAGCAAGCCTTCAAAATACCGCTAATCTACAACCTACTCTATCGGCAATCGGAAAGTACCGCCAGAAAGTATTGTCCGACTTGAATTGGGAGTTGGGCGGTGATTATCAGCAATACTCAGGTTTATCAAATTCATCACAGTCGATCAGCGACCCATCGGATTTTTGGAGAGGCAGTCTTTATACGAGAAACAGCTGGCAGATATGGGAACCGCTGCAGTTGAACTGCACATTAAAATACGATCACTACAATTACGTAAAGTCCGGAGATTATATAAGTCCTCAGGTGGAAATTGTTTATGAACCTTCACAATGGGCAAAAATGAAGGGTTCCTTCGAAATCGCAACGATCAATCCGGAATCGGTATATTCAGATTTTAATGAAATTCCATCCTATATCAAAGGTGAGGAAAAACCCGAGCGAGCGAAAAAATATGAAATAAGCCTGGAAGGGGGATTTGGCGGCGGTTATGTAATGACTTTCAGCGCGTTTTATTCCGATTTCGAGAATAAACAGATCGCTTATATGAAACCATCTGGACAAGATAATGGAAGATATTTATACAACGCCGGAGATTCCATCGTTAAAGGGCTGTCATTCGATTTAAAGAAAGACGTTGGTTCCTGGTTAACCGGAAGCTTTAGCTATAGCTATAGCAAAGCTGTTATATTGGATACAAAACGCCTGTCGCTGCTTTTTGATAATTTTGACCAGATTCAGTCTTTACTTGGAAAGGAAATCGCGCATGAACTGACGACAAAGCTGAATGCTGAAATTGACTCGACAAAGACCAGCGTATCCGCGATATATAAAGTGATCGTCGGTTCTCTCGGAGATGTTCAAGCCGCTGACGGAATGGTTGATGTTCAACGTTTGGATGTGAAGATAATTCAAAAACTTCCATTTCTCGCTTTTACCGGTACAGATTGGGAAATTCATTTGAATGTGAGAAATCTTCTCGATAATTACGGTCTTGACTACTTCCTATCAACCGAGGACCTATCTGGAGCAAGGCGAAAGATCAGCGGCGGGGTTTCAATCCATTTCTGATTCAAGATTGACCGGCATTTGATATGAAACTTCCCGTATTTTTCAAATTCCCTCAAATACTATCAATTTTCATTCCGGTTGCAGTCGTTTTCAAATTAATTCATTTAAATGATACTCTCGTTTTTATCTCAAGCGCTCTCGCCATAGTTCCCCTCGCAGACCTGCTGGGCAAAGCGACGGAGATGCTTGCTGCGAGGACAAGCCCAACACTGGGTGGATTCCTGAACGCTTCGTTCGGTAATCTCGCTGAACTTATAATCGGCTTTTTTGCCATAAGCAAAGGCTATACGGAAGTTGTGAAAGCTTCCATAACCGGTTCGATAATCGGCAATTTATTGTTGGTCTTCGGTCTTTCGACGTTAGTCGGGGGACTTAAACATAAAAACCTTAAATTCAATCCCATCACCGCCGAATCTGGTTCCGCTATGCTTTTTCTCGCCGTTGCATCGCTGCTCGTCCCATCATTTTTTATCAGGGTGGGAGGAGTAGCACATCAAAAATCCGTAAACAACATCAGCCTGTTTATCGCAGGAATATTGATTCTGACATATCTTTTAGGGATGATATTTACCTTCAAGACCCACAGGCATCTCTTTCACAATTCTAACCTGATCGAAAAGAGTGTCGAGGCTTGGCCGCTTAAGAAATCCATTATGTTACTCGTGTTGGCAGGGATTATTATCGGTTTTATGAGCGAGCTGCTGGTATCAAGTATCGAAGTGACGATAAAAACCCTCCATCTTTCTGAAACGTTCATCGGAATAATTGTCGTTGCCGTCGTTGGAAATGCCGCTGAGCATATCACCGCGGTATTTTTTGCCTATAAAAATAAAATGGACCTGGCTTTGGATATATCCCTCGGTTCAAGCGTTCAGATAGCGCTTTTCGTGGCCCCATTGCTTGTTTTCGCTTCTTATCTTCTCGGGCATCCGATGCCACTGATCTTCACAATGATGGAGATAATAGCCGTTGCGCTTTCTACTGGGATCATCGCCATCCTTTCATTGGACGGAAAATCCAACTGGTTCGAAGGCTGTCAATTGCTGGCGCTTTACATCATTCTCGCAGTCGTTTTTTATTTTTATTAGAAAGGGAGAGAGATTGAGACTATTTATTGCAGTCCCTATTCATGATGATATCAGTCGGAATCTGAAGGATATTATCTCGAATTTTAAAAAAACCGGGGCGGATATCAAATGGGTGAAACCCGAATCCATTCATATCACTTTAAAATTTTTGGGGGAGACGGATGAAAAGAAACTTCTTGAAATTACATCGGCCATTGAAAGTCTTGGAATTAAAAAGAGCGGATTGGAAGTGGAGGTGAAGGGAATAGGCTTCTTTCCTGATAAAAAAAGACCTCGCGTTGTATGGGCCGGCCTGCAAGAAAACACCCCCTTTTTAGCCGAATCCGCATCAAAAATCGATTCTGCCATGGGCAAGCTTGGTTTTGAAAAAGAAAACCGCCACTTCTCCCCACATTTGACAATAGGCAGATTCAGAAGCAACCGAGGCTTGACAATGCTTATTGATGAGACAGAAAAAATGACAACATCTTCCTTCGGAAGCTTTCCAATCAGGGAATTCAACCTGTATTCAAGCACATTGAAACCCTCCGGAGCGGAATACAAAATCTTGCGTTCTTTCAAACTCTGAAATAGTATAGGCCGCTGGTCAGTATAAGTATATTATCGAGGAGAATGTAATGTCGAAAAAATCCAAAGTAGCCGTTCTTTATACGAAACCAGAAACTGTTCTTGAAGATTATGACCGCTTGTTGAAGCTTGCTGAAGTAGAAAAACACTTAGACAAAAATAAAACAACAATTCTGAAAGATAATATCTCCTGGCATTATCCTTTCCCTAGCGCCAACACGACACCCTGGCAGCTCGAGGGAACAGTCCTCGGATTGAAACACAGAGGATTCGCGGATATCACCTGCGTCCAGAATAAGACCGTCGTAACCAGTGCCTTCAAAGGTGAAGACAGGAATTTATATGTCCCCATATTCAAGCAATATAATATTCCTGTTTTATATAATTTTAGAAATGAAGATATGAAATGGATTCATTTCGAGCCGAAGTCTAAAATGCTCGTTCTCGATAAGATATTTCCTCATGGAATTATGATCCCGGACTATTTCAACGGTAAAAATATAGTTCATCTTCCAACCGTAAAATGTCATATTTATACAACTACGACCGGTGCGATGAAAAATGCCTTCGGTGGTTTACTTAACACTCACAGGCACTACACCCATACATGGATTCATGAAACTCTTGTGGACCTTCTCAAAGTTCAGAAGGAAATCCATCCCGGCATTTTTGCCGTCATGGATGGCACAACCTCTGGCAACGGTCCTGGCCCGCGCACTATGAAACCGGAAATCAAGAATGTCATTCTTGCATCCGCCGACCAGGTTGCAATAGACGCTGTTGCGGCGAAAATGATGGGTTTCAAGCCGATGGACATCGCTTATATCCGCCTAGCGGATGAAGCCGGGCTTGGCAGCGGCAAGCCGGAAAACATCGAGGTCGTCGGAGATGATATATCAAATGTAAACTGGAAGTTCGAAGTTGGCTGGAATGTGCATCGAACCTTCGCATGGTTCGCCTGGTATGGGCCAACACGATTCCTTCAAAAACTTATTATGAGAACACCCCTCGTTTTTTTCCCAATAATGGTTTCAGAAGTTAACCACGACTATATCCATTGGCCATTCAGGGAGAGGTTCATATATGAAAAATGGCGCAAGGAAACAGAATGGGGAAAAATGTTCGCTGAATACGAATCCAAGGGCCATCTCGCCGGCAACAAATGACGCAGATCGAGATATATACTGATGGCGCTTGTTCAGGAAATCCGGGTCCGGGAGGCGCCGGCGCTGTTATCATTTCCGCGGATTCGAGGATAGAAATTTCCGAAGGCTATTCGCTTACAACAAATAACCGGATGGAACTTATGGCCGTAATCCTCAGTCTCCAAAAGGTTCAGGAAACCGATCGAATCATCATATATTCCGATTCAAAATACATTGTGGATACTGTCAATAAAGGGTGGCTCGCTCGATGGATTGAAAATGGATGGAAGCTCGCGAATAAAAAACCCGTTAAAAATACAGACCTGTGGCGGCAGATCGCCCAACTTATAGATGAAAGGGATCTGGAATTCAGGTGGGTGGAAGGACATGCTGGAAACCCGGAAAACGAAAGAAGCAACTTCCTCGCTCAGAATGCCGTAAATAATCCAAAATATCGTGACGAAGAATTCGAGCTGACATTCAATCCTTTGGGAATTTAAGGTCACCGATTCAACAAGGCGATTCCCGTTTGCGTAGATCCATAAAATGGCATCATTGGTTTGATTTATTTAATTCTATGTTTTAAACTGCAACTCGTAACGGGGGAGAACAGATGGAAAAAGGAAAAAACGATTCAAACTCATTCAAACCTTTCATTCCCGCGAGCAAGATAATACCCGAATTCACGCTTCGGGCAGTGCTTGTTGGAGCGATCTTCGGACTTGTCTTTAGCGCAGTGACAGTTTATCTCGGCCTTAGGGTTGGTCTGACTGTGAGCGTCGCCATCCCTATCGTCGTCATGGCGATGGCTTTGTTCAAATTCATGGAAAAAGCCTTCAAACGGAAAAAAGTTACGATCCTCGAGCTGAACACAGTTCAAACGACTGGAGCGGCAGGAGAATCCATAGCGGCCGGAATTATTTTCACTATGCCGGCGATGATTTTTCTCGGGTTTTCTCTTAAATTTATGAGCATGTTTGTAGTCGCGCTCGCAGGCGGATTGCTCGGCACACTTTTCCTTATATTATTAAGAAGCTACCTCATAGAAAAAGAGCATGGGAAGCTGCTTTACCCTGAAGGTATTGCTTGCGCGGACATCTTAATCGCCGGCGAAAAGGGCGGAAAACTCGCCTCGAAGGTTTTCACCGGCACGATATTCGGATTTCTATACAAGCTTGCCAACGGTATGTTTCTTTTCTGGAAGGAAAAGCCTTTCACGCATTTTAAGTTCTATCCTGGCTCTTTCTTAAATATGGAGGTTTCCCCCGAACTTTTGGGAGTGGGTTACCTGATCGGAATCAGGACCGCCGCAATTATGATCGCCGGAGGTTTCCTTGCATGGATGATACTGATACCTCTTGTAACTTTTTTCGGATCAAATCTCGATTTGAAACTTTCTCTTTACCCGTATATTCACTCTGTAGGAGATCTTTTTAGCAAACTTCCTGTAGAAAGCGCAACGGATATCATTTATAAAAATTTCATCAAGTATATAGGCGCAGGTGCGGTCGTTGCAGGCGGTTTTATAAACCTCGGAAGAGCGATGCCGACGATTATCAAGTCGTTCAAGGCCGGTCTTGGCTCTGTTAAAGCAAAAACCGGCCAGGCTACGGGGGCAGTCTTGCGCACATCCAAAGACCTACCGTTTTCGTTGGTAGGGATCGGCACCGCTGTAATGATCGTAGTACTGTGGCTACTGTTGAATTTTTATATTAATCCAGGACATCCATTCGCGAATGTCATCTCTTCATTACTAATTATCATTTTCGGATTTTTCTTCGCGACCGTATCAGCAAGACTCGTCGGCGAAATCGGCGTCTCATCAAATCCCACATCGGGAATGACCATCGCCACGTTAATGGGCACCTGTCTGATCTTCCTTGCCGTCGGTTGGACCGGTGGTATGTGGTCGGCAGTCGCTTTAAGCATTGGCGCGGTCGTAGCCCTCACCGCATCAAACGCAGGAAACGTCGCCCAGAGCCTGAAAACCGGACATCTTCTCGGATGCACCCCATATAAACAGGAATACGGATATATCATCGGAGCAGTCTCGTCCATTCTTGTTGTGGGAGCGACTGTATTGATCGTGAATTCAGGATATACGTCTTACCAAACCGTTGGTGCTTCTGCGATGAAGATGCGCGTTACCGAAGAAATGACGATCGAAACCGAAAAGGAAATGGACGGAACGATATATCTCGTCGTGAATCCGAACGATATAAATATGGCCCTGAACACCCGCTATCTTGCCAACAAGGAAACCGGTGTTATCGAAAAACAAATGGAATACGGCATAGGTTCGAAAGACCTTCCAGCTCCCCAAGCTACATTAATGGCGACGGTTATCAAAGGATTACTTGAGCAGAAGCTTCCCTGGGTTTTGCTGTTCTTTGGCATATGTATAACGATTATGGTCGAATTGTGCGGAGTCAAAGGTTTACCGTTCGCAGTGGGACTCTATCTTCCAATTTCCACTACAGTTCCTATCTTCGCAGGAGGGCTGGTACGCTGGATAATTGATAAGAAGTTCAGGAAACCCGTTAAAGGCGAGGATCAAGAAGCCTCTCCAGGTATGCTTTTCAGCTCCGGCCTGATTGCGGGAGGCGCAATCGCCGGGTTGATTATTGCAATCCTTGCCGGCTTCAAACTTGACGAACAACTCAACAAGATCGGCCCCAATATATTAGGGGCTGTTGCCGATAATAACTTATTCGGATTATTGATTTTCGCCGCTATGGTAGCTTTTTTGTTCATCGTGGCAAGCAAGAAGATTAAAAAATAAAAAGTAATTAAGGTCAGTTGACACCTCGATTACTGCCGGGATGATAATACAACGAGTAAATATTAAATCGGAGAATAGAGGTCTGCTCCTCGTTTGGATGTTTGTTTTGAAATGCGCCGCCGCGAACGACATATACTTTTTTACGTTCAAGCTGAAGCCGTGCGAATCAGTTTTTAAAAAATAGGCATTCTCAGGCTAAACATAAAATGGAAACCGCCGAGTGAGATTTCTCCGAGATCGCCTTCAGATTTTATGTCCGTATATGTGACGTTCAACGCTGTTTTTATATCTGATATAAAAAATGTTTCAACGCCGATCCCTGCAAACCAACCTATACTTGTATCGTTAAAATCTCTGATTGGATTCACTTCGCTCACCCAGCAGACATCGAGACCAAGACCGACGTATGGATCCAAACCAGCTGGATTAAAATGATAATACCCCCCGAATCTCAGATGAGTCAGGCTTAGCTCAATCGTCTCTTCCGTTAACGTAGTTTTGCCTTTGTCGCTATAAAAATTAACACCGGAAATCAATTCCCAGTTTTGAGCTATTTTATAACCTATATTGCCCCCGAAGACGAAAGCCCCGGAGCCGTACAGGTCTTTCAAATCCTCATCGCTCGGAGCGAAATACCCGCCTTCGATGCCGATGCTTAAGGGTTTGTTATCATCTTGCGGAAAGATATTCGCAGAAAGAAATACAATCATTAATATTGGCATTATCACTCTGGCTAAAAAGCTTTTAGTCATTATATATACCCCTTTATTATATTCGCTAGCTAAGTATACCATAAATTATTTCAAAAATATTGAATGATTTAAAACTTTATTTCGTTAACGATCCAGCATTTGCCGCTGCCCTCAGGCTTCTTTCGGTTGGCTTGATATTTCCTTAAAAAAGGATAATATTGCGTCAGCTCTGCGTTCCCAACTATACGCATGGCTGTCCTTCCAGGCATTTTCACTTAATTTGAAACGTAACTTACTGTCTCTCAACAAATTGTTTATCGCCTCCGCTAATGTTACAGGATCATCGGGCTTGCACAGCAGGGCATTATGTCCATCCTTCAGAACCTCTGCCAGTGACGGCAGATTGGAAGCAACAATCGCTTTCCCTGCGGCAAGATATTCGAACATCTTCATCGGCGAAGTATAATATGCTGCTATCTGACTGAAGGGCAGGGGAATCACGCAGATTTTTGCCCTCCTGATGTACTCCCCGACTTCCTTGTGAGGAACAGTTCCGATGAACTTCACCTTCTTTTCAATCTTCAGGAGAGATGCCAATCTTTTAAGATTTTCGAGGTCATTCTCGTATTCAAGTCCCCCGACGATATTCAATATCTCGCCTCCGTTTACCGAACACATGGATTTCAACAGAATATCAACACCCTTCCACGGATATAGCTGTCCTATGTAAAATATTCCATGAAGTTTTTCATCACGATCGGGCTTCATCAGTGGGTCAGCGGCATCTCGGACGATTTTTATCTGACAACGAGGATTGAAGTCATCCTGTATCTGCCGCTTAAGGTGCCCGGTTATTGTTATAACCCCGTCAATCTTCCCATATACCTTCGCCTCGATTTTCATCTTGCGTTTTAGTTCCTCGTGCGTGCTGGATTTTAGTGAATTATAGAGGGTATGTATCTCAGCAAAATGCCTGTGGCTGACGGTGTGAGCCTCGAAGATAGTCTTGGCTTTAAATATTCTGCCGAGGAATGAGTACAGATATGCAAATCTCAGGTCTCTCGTATAATAGATCAGTTTTTTGCGTGTCAGGCTTAACTTGATAATCCTGAAAAAAGATTTTATTAAAAAAACCATTTTCATAAGCGTCAGGTTCTTATTGGCAGCTCTAAGCCGGTTAAAATGGAGGGTGGAAATGGGCTTCAAACCGTAATAATCCAGACATTCCATGTCGGAACGTTTATCCATCTTACGGACAAGCAGCTGAACCTCGACTCCTTTTTTTGCAATAGAGTGGCATGTGTTGATCGTTTGAATCGCGTTTGCCCTCTCCATCGGAAAACGTATATCGGTAATGTAGATTAAGCGTATGTTCACAGATCACACAGCCTTCCGTGTTTTTAATAAAAATATTTTATATGTATTCACAACAAAGTTCCTCGTCAAAGGTAACCATTTCAGGAATGATATTATAAAGCTTGGAAATATTTTGTCGAATCCGCTGGGATGATATAGTTTCTCGTTGTAAATGGAAAACTGGGTCTTTCCGACAAGTCTTCGTATTTTTCCAATCCTCATTTTATTCAATTCCTCCAATCGTGGGTGTTCGCCTTTCTCCATTCCGCAAAATAATGCGCTGCCTTTCCTGCCGTCACGGAAAAATTCCGGCCATCTTTTCCCTATAAAAAGATAGATTCTGTAAAGCACAGTTCGAGGGATAAAGAGCTGAAAGGGGATAGGAAATGCCGGTTTCGGTAGATGTGTCCCTTCGAAAGAATAATACGGGGGAGTTTCCAGAAAAAGTAAGCCTCCTGGTTTTAATATCCTGCATGCTTCGTGAAGGTAATTCAACGGATCATTCACATGTTCTATGACTGAATGGCTGATAATCAGGTCAAAGACGCCGTTCTTAAAGGGCAGGGCACAGCCGTCGGATTGAATGAACTTCGCTCTGTTGATTTTCAACTCGTCGGAGAGCTTGACAGCTGCATCTTTAAATTTGGGAGAAATATCTATGCCGACAGCGAGAGCGGATTCTTCGCCCAGTGATACTGTGATGCCTCCGCTTCCGCATCCGTCATCGAGGATCACCGCTTTAGCATAGTCAATTCCCTCACTATCAAACTCCTTGATAATTTTTGTGGAACGATAATACTCATAAACGGCATAATGATAATCCGATAAAAACCTGTCTTTTCCGGCTTTCGTCATCAGTTCTTTATCTATTGTTTTCATTCCGTAGACCTTCAATAGCTCTCTTGTATAAATTCAAATACTTTTTATAGATGTAATCAGTTCTGAATAACTTGTCAACGACATCGCTCGTTGCATTTGTGACTCGTCTTTTGTTTGATAGAAACCCCATAACGGCTTGTGCCATTTTTTCCGGGTTACGCAATTCAACCAACCTAATATCTTCAGGGAACAGTTCGATCAATTCTTTCCCGCCCGGAGTTTCGGTCATTACAACGGGTGTTCCGCAGGCAAGGGCCTCGATAACTACCGTCGGCAGGGCTTCAAGCACCGACGAAAGAACATACAAATCGGCAGCGGCGTAATATTTCCATATCAATTCATTATTGATCATTCCAAGCAGTTCAACTTTGCCGTCCAGACCAAGGCTGTTCTTCAGCTTTTCCAGATCGCCATATAATTCACCTGTCCCGCAAATATACAATTTCGTATTCGGGTGTTTTTGTAAAACCTCAGGCATTGCCCTTATAAGAAATTCGTGGCCACCAAGTGGATGAAGTCGTTTTACGTTCACAAGCATGTTCTCGGTTTCTATGCCGAGTTCTTTTCTAATGGCTTGTCTTTCCAGGTCATTTAATATCCTGAATTCTTTTCCCGCTGGAGGATAAATTGTGACAGGATTCTTTGGGATAATTCCAAGTCTAAATGAATAATCCATGAGCATCTTGCTGTAATAAGTCACAAATGCTGAAATACTATTCATATATTTGAAGAGATCGGGCAGGGGTAATTTCCTTTTCTTATAATGCCATATCTCAGTCCCATAATGCGTGAGAATCACAGGAATCTTGGACCTTCTGGCGGCAACCGCAGCGGCTTGATGAAGAAGGCCGTTGCTGTGAATATGAACGATATCAACGTCATTCAGCACTGATTTGACTTGTTTATAGATTGAGAGAAAAACAAAAAGAGAATCAATTTTTATTATGGCTGCAATTCTTTTTCTTCTATGTGGAACACGAATAACAAAGGCTGGGTAATCCATTTCCTTTTTCATAGCGCTGTTTAATGCCTTCTCGGGAATAATAAAGGAAACCTCGTGGCCATCTTCCTTGAGTCTCGATGCCAGTAATTGCGGAAGTATGGCATTCGCCGATTGATAAGGTGGGATATGCGACGTTACCATACATATTCTCATCGGACCAATCTCCTGCCTATTCAATAAAAATCATAAATGATTTTATATTTGCCATCCATTTCAATAATGAAAGACTGATGAAAGAGATAAATACAATAAAAATCAGATATCTGTAAATTTTGCCCTTCTCCCAAAAATGGGAACAAGCAACTCCTGCGGCACAAGCGAAAAGCGGTAATATAAAAAGCTCTTCTTTTCCCAAACGCAAGATAAAAGATAAAAGTTGGGGCGCTGATAATATGTAGATTATAAACCACGATAGAAACCATGCCGACAAGAATTTTTTCCGATAGGTTTCCATCGGTTTTTTAATCAGTAACCATATTCCCGGAAATACAAGAAACATACCCGGAATCGAAAGATAAAAATTCATTCTGTTTACGAGATATTCGAGGAAATATATTTCAATGTTCCGATTCCAAACTATTTTTTCGCTATGCGCAATTAGAAATGGCACCAGCTCGGTAAATATTGGCTTCATAAAATAGATGTAATAAATAAAGAATGCGAGTATGACTGCGAGCGAAACCAGGATGAACAGAGATTTGAATTCAGGATCAGGTTTAAATCGCTTCTCCTCATTTTTATCTCGTCTTTTTATCTTCGGATTTAACAGGATGATAAAAAAGATGGAAATGAAAATCATGAAATTAACGACCGCTGAGGGATAAGAAAGCAAGGCCAGAGAAACGGCAAGCAATCCGACCCACCGAATCCGCCAATCATCCAATTTATTAATATAAAATAATAGAAAGATAATAGCTATGAACGTTACAAATCCGCTGAACAACGCTGAATACATACACAGGAAAAGTCTGTGAAACATAACGGGGCTGAATGCCACAAAAATACCCCCGAAAACCGCAGCCTTTCTATCCTTGATTAATTTCAAGATAAACGCATATATAAGGATAACGAAAACCGAATTAAAGAGTGCAGATGTAAATCTGAGCCAGATATAATAATCATAGTTCAGCTTCGTCAATGGATAGATCGTGAGATGATAGAGCGGAGAATAAGGAAAAGCTGTAGCGAATCCGTATAAAATTTTTAAATGATGATGGCCGTACCAGTAAGTAAAACCTATTATTCCATTGGAGTCCAGCATAGACATGTAATGATGATAACTCCTTAGGTCAGGATAAAAGTATTGGTAATAAAATGTGCCGAGAATCCTCACGGTTTGCGCTATGAAGAATATTATGACCGCCGGAGTAAAATTAATTTGGTTCAATAATGATAACTTCGATTTGGCGGAACGAGGCAGTAATTTGTTCAGCGTTTTGAATATTACTGCAGTTATGATTGAAGGAATAAACGCCCATCTGTTCAGATGATAAAGAAGAAGCGAGGCTTCAATCCTGTAAAAGGTGTTCGCACAGATAAACAACAGGACGATAAGAGAAGATATCCCGAGTTTCCATCTGAAATCCAAAGGCAATAAAAATGTAAATAATAGTATAAGACCACAGAAAAAAAGAAATTCTGCTGTTTGTTCTCCCGCTGGAATGATCACACCCGCATTTTTTGTATTTATAATGACCCTAATCCAATCCACTCTCATCCCGCGGTTGTGTGTGGTCTCGTCTGAAAATATTCTGAATTTAAGATTAAAATTTCCTCCGTCGAAGTATTCCATAGGAACTCCGAATCTTATTATTTCGTATTTTTCACCCTGGATATTTTTCATAAAAACACGATTGCCGTTCACCAGCGCGTACAGGTATCCCTGGCGCGAAAGCGCTCGCTTTGCCCGCATTTCGAATATAGCGTCGCAGCCGTATGTTTTTATGGGAATTCGAAGCTCCGATCTGTCGACCATCCAATTATAATAAGTTGTTTCATGTTCCTCCTGCTGAAGACCTTCGATGAAACCAACCACATACCGGTTTGGAATTGGAGAGAGGTTTATAGTAAAAACATTTTGAAATCGGAAGGAAAAATAAAAAAACGTATATGCAGTTATAAAGAAAAGAGCTATTATGCCGGCTTCATTCAAAGCCTTTTTCTTCATATTAAAAAACATTAGAAGATTCTATCAAATCGGGCTGATAGAGGCAATTGACGGATTACTCTCTTGAATGATTTTTATAATTTTATTTGATATGAAAATAGATTAAGATTGAATCACACAAACTTTAAAAGAGGTATATATGCTGAAAAATAAAAACCTTATCTCCAAAATTTCGATTTTAGTAATCTTTTCCGCAACATTTTGTCTGTATGCAGCAGAAAAACCAAAGGCGGAGCTTAAAATTGACAGTTGGCTGTTGCTCGGGCCTATCAAGGTATTTCAACCGATTTTGAACGAATCGGCTCCCAAAAAGTTCGGTGTAAAAGACAGTCTTGCATTGGATCAATTCGACATTTACGATAGTTATCCTTCTGATGGAACGGAAATGACATTTCCTATTCCTCCCGATACGAAAACTATCTGGAAAAAGCATAACGAATCAAGTATCGAATTAAAACGTCTTTCCATGGACGGTTATAATGCCGCATATTTGCTTACATATTTAAACGTAAACGAGTTTCTAAAAACGAGCCTCGAAATAAAATCATCATCTCCTTTCAGTATCTATCTTGATGGAAAGAGCATCAAAGAGGAAACTTCTATCAAGGATGGAGGAAAAGAAGTATTGAAGACCGATCTCACGCTTGAACCTGGGTTTCATAAATTGTTTATTAAGCTTATTGCGACACCTGTAAAAGACAAAAAATCTGAATGGGTTTTTTCCGCTGGGATTTCTTCCACGGACAAGTCCTCTCTGAAAAACATAACAATTTCCTCTTCACCCGAGCATAATTTCACAATCTACGAGATATTGAATCTTCCAATCATTTCAAATGCATCAATCTCCTTCGACGGCAGATATGTTCTGGTTTCCATGTCCCGAACCGAAAGTCAGGATGGAAACGTCGAGAAATGGATTGAGGTAAGGAATGCTGACACTGGTTCATTGGCGAGAAATTTCCGCGGAATAGGTTATGCCACGCGCCCTGTATGGTCTCCGGAGTCGAACAGGTTTGCCTTCGTAACAACTCAAAAGGAGAATTCTTCGTTATGGATTATGGATATTGATTCCGGGATTTCAAAACCTGTGCTTGAAAATCAAAAAAGATTCCAAAATTTTGCGTGGTCTCCTGATGGGAAGAATTTAATCTATTCTCTCTCAACTGAAGCTGAGCCGGATAAATCCGGTCTTAAAAGAGTGGAAAGCCTGAGGGACAGGCGGGCAGATTTCAGAAGCAAATCCAATCTGTATATCGTGAGTATAGAGGACAACGTATCCTTTCCGATTTCGATAAGCGATCAAAACAGCGACTTTGTGGATTTCAATCCGAACTGCCGTAATGTTCTAATCTCCAAAGAAGTTGAGGATTACACCGAAAGGCCTTATTTCAAGACCGAAATGTACAACCTCAATCTGACTGATATGCGCTGCGAACTCCTTTTTAACAGCGCTTTTATAAATAGCGCATACTGGTCGCCGGACGGGAAGAAGATACTTGTCCTTGGCGGGCCTTCCATTTTCAACAATCTGGGGATGGCAATTTCAACGGACAAGATACCCAATGACTATGATACCCAAGCCTATCTTTTTGATCCGATAACAAAAGAAGCTGAAGCTATATCAAAAGACTTCAATCCATCAATCGACCGTGCTATCTGGTCAATGACCGACGGTAACATTTATTTCCTCGTGACAGAAGGGCAAAGAGACGTCATCTATAAGTATTCCGTGACTGACGGGAAATATTCCAAAATTGACGTTCCTGTTCAGGTTGTGAAGGGATTCGATGTAGCTTCGAAAACGGATGTCGGTGTTTGTTATGGGACGACAACCGATTATCCGGCAAGATTATATACATTCGATACAAAGTCCGGAAAATCGAATATGATATATGATCCGGTTAAAGATTATCTGGCAAGGATCAAGACGGGCAGGGTGGAGGAATGGAATTTCGTCAATAAGGAAGGAATCACTATCACCGGCAGGTTGCATTTCCCGCCGGATTTCGATCCTTCAAAAAAATATCCCTGCATCGTCCATTACTACGGCGGTACTTCTCCAATAAATATGGATTACGGCGGCAGATACCCCAATAACTGGTGGACGTCGCTTGGATATATCATCTATGTCGTTCAACCGAGGGGATCAGTAGGGTTCGGGCAGGAATTCTCCGCTTTCCATGTCAACGACTGGGGAAAATACGCTCTGCCGGATATAATCGAGGGAACCGAAAAACTGATTGCTTCTCATCCGTTCATAGATCCGAAAAAAGTCGGCTGCATCGGAGCTTCATACGGAGGATTCACAACCGAACTGTTGGTAGCTAGGACTGATATCTTTGCCGCAGCTGTTTCGCACGCAGGCATTACCTCGCTTGCAACATATTGGGGCGGAGGATACTGGGGCTATGAATACAGCGCAGTCGCGACAGCGGGAAAATTTCCGTGGAATGCCGCCGATATTTATATAGATCGCAGCCCGCTGTACAACGCGGATAAAATCAAGACCCCGCTGCTTCTACTCCATGGCTCTGCCGATACAAACGTTCCGACCCTTGAAAGCGACTACCTCTATACGGCGTTGAAATTGCTGGGAAGAGAGGTCGAATACATCCGCGTTCTTGACGAAGATCATTGGGTCCTCGATTACAATAAGAGAATAGCCTGGTATAAAACTATCATGGCCTGGTTTGAAATGAAATTGAAAGGTAAACCGGACTTTTGGGAAAACCTTTACCCTCTGAAAAGAATGGGTATTTCCGAATAACAATCTGAAATATAAACTTTTGCGGCAGGCGGAAAGAAAACAGTTCTCAAGCCTGCCGTTTTTGTTTTAGCCAATCCACTGTAATCTTCAGTCCGTCCTCGAGCGAAGTCGTAGCATATCCAAGCTCTTTGATAGCCTTGGCACTTCCATAATTCCAGTCAGCACAGAAATGCCTGATCCAGGGTCGTGTGATGAAAGGATATATGCCGAATAGCTTTGCCGCAAGTTCAGCGCAGAAGCCGATGGCCATCGCGACAGGTTTGGGTACAACGATGGGTATTGCCCGCTTCCCGCTCACCATCCGCAGTTTCCTGAAAAATCCTCGCAGGCTTGCCGTTTCCCCGCCCAATATGTATTTCTCTCCGTTCTTTCCCTTGTTTTCCGCCAGCAATAATCCTTTTACGACATCATCCACAAAGACATAATTTGCGACGTTGTTACCAAGGCCGAGGAGAAGATATTCGTGAAAATTCAGATAATTCTTAATCATCAGTGTCAATGAATTCGCTTCAGTTATAATACCAGGGCCATAAACCCTCGACGGGTTTACGATGACTATATCTAATTCTTTATATGTTCCTGCAAAACGGATAAGTTCTTCCTCAGCCTGCGCTTTTGTTTTTTCGTACTCGGTGAATCTCACAATTTCGCAAGGTAGTGGGCTTTCGTCATGTTCGGTTTCGTCGGTTGGTCCGAATGTCACGATAGATGAGACATGAACCATTTTTTTCACCTTCGCCTCTGATGCCGCTGCTGCCACATTTATGCTCCCCTCGACATTTATTTTTTCATATATGCAGTTATCCCGGCACCAGTTCTTCGCGTAGCCCGCGAGGTGAAAAACCACATCCGCACCCTTCATCGCGTCCTTCATGGAAGGGACATCGAAAAGCGAGCCTTTGATGATTTTTACACCCTTATTTCCCTCTATACCCTTCAGGTCGGATGTCGTGCGGGCAAGCAGCGTTATCTCCCCGCCGATGGATAGAATCTTTTCGATGAGCCGTCTCCCGATAAATCCTGTTCCGCCTGTTATGAAATATTTCATGCCGTTCCAGCCTTCTTTTTACCGTATTTATCGAGATACCAATGAAGCGTAGCCTTAAAGGCATCATCGAAAGACTTCGGCTTCCAGCCCAGCTCCTTCTTCGCTTTCGATGAATCGAACCTCGGATGTGTCGTGAAAAGAAGTTCCGCAGACTGCCGGTTTAAAATCATATTCTGACGTATGATCCTGCCGGCGATCTCCGAAATAACAGCTGCGCTTTTGATCACAGATTTCGGGATTTTGATGCTAGGAGCCTTGATACTCGTATACTGCTCTGCATAAGCAAGAAGTTCTTTGAGAGTAATATTTGTGGAATTTAAAATATACGCTTCTCCCGGTTTGCCTTTTACCATCGTCAGCATCATCCCTTTGGAGACATCGTCAACATGAACCATCCCCATATTGGCATTCAGGTTTCCGGCAATGACCTTTAAATGTTTTTGGACATAATTCTTGAAAAGCGGACCGAAGTTGGGGTCATCCGGACCGAAGATGTTCGATGGGATTACAGCCGTGATATCGAGTCCGCGGTTATACGCATTTTTGAATGAATAATATGAAACAAGCTTTGTTTCGCCGTAGGTTGACATTATCCTTCCCGCGGCGACATCGGTTTCTCTCAGCATCTCTTCGATATCCGAACCGAAAATCGAGATGCTGCTGACATAGACAACCTTGGATATTTTTTTCTCGATGGCGGCGTTAAACAGATTCTGACATCCGGCAACATTGTCTCTCCGGATTTCTTTCTTCTTGAAAGATCCGATCCGCACGTTTGCCGCAAGATGAAAGACGCCGTCAATTCCGTCCAGCGCATCCAGCAATCCCGGGTAGTCGCTCAGCGAGGCTGTGCGCAATTCGATATCGGGTATGACGCCTTCGAGCCTGCGGAGGTTGCTGGTTTTCCGGGTCAATCCCACGACCTTATTGCCGGAGCGGACAAGGTTCTTTATAAGGTTGGAACCAAGGAAACCGCTCGCGCCGGTCACGAGATATTTCATTTCTTTTTGCTTTTCAATAAAGATTCTATTATCTGTCTGCTGTTGTATCTCGGCTTCCAACCAAGGACCTTACGGGCTTTGGATGTATCCGTTACGACAGGATATAAGGATGCGCTTATCCATGACGGGTCGAATTTCACCAGCCGCAGCTTCCAAAGAAGTGTGGCAAAAACCCTCGCTATCCATACGGGCAGATATATCGTCTTCGCACCGGCGATCTTCGAATGTTCTTTTGCAGTCATATCCCAGTCCGAGCCGATATTGAAGGGCCCTGATACATCCTTGACGACCGCGAGATGAAACGCTTCGGCGGCATCATCCTCGTGCAGGAGCTGCACCGGCGGTTGAAAATGCGGAAAAGCTACGAAGACAGGAGCTGTATAAAGAGTAACCGTTTCGTTCGAAGCCCTGGGACCCGTCGTTGTGCAGAAACGGAGCCGGACGACTGAAATTTTCGGATGCTTTTTCTCGAAGCCATCGAGATATTCTTCAAGCCGGTGCTTCTGGTCCGCGTAGAAAAAAGTTCCCTTTCCCCTTAGTGGGCTTTCCTCGGTGAGCGGCACTGGATTATTGGGATGCGCGCCGTACGCGGCGATGCTGCTGGTGAAGATCAACTTTTTTACCCTGGCTTCAGCGACGGCGTTTATGACGTTCTGCGATCCCGTAACATTGATCGTTTCCAGCTTTTTCTTGTCATGCATTCCGTTAATATTGAAAACCATATGGATGACGCAGTCGGCGTTCTTGAAAATGCCGACGATTTTTTCGTAGTCAAGAATGCTCGCCGTTATATGTTCGAATTTCTTCAATCCCCGGAGCGCTTCACTCTTCGGCGGGGCGATATCAATACCTGTCATTTTCTCGATCCGTTTGTCCTGTGCCAACAATGGAATCAGAACCGATGCGAGATAACCCGAACTGCCCGTAATCACAACCTTCAATTCATCACCTTCAATTATGTAAAATCATAAAAAAATGAGTATATCATTCAGCACGTTGAAAACAATCAGGAAAACCTGATGTCTTCTATATTAGAGACTTTTTGAGTTTGTGAGTTTTGATATTCTGATTAGCTAAAATCTATCATTACTTTTAGTGTGGTTGGCCTGACCCTCTAAAGCTGGACTACGTTGAGTACTAGTATTAGCTTAAAGAGCAGACTGAAGAATAACTTCACTTTATTGATCGTTCTTATGGTAATCGGGATGTTTGTTTTCATTCTTAATATTAATAATATCTACATCATAAACAATAAATTTAGTATATTCATGATTTATTAAAATAGTGTTAACTATCTTGATCGATTTGTTTACTAAAGTATTCCATTCTTCTCTATTTTCCCTTATCTTTTGCACTTCAGACTGCTTTAGGACCAGCTCTATTTTTTTAATCCGCGTATCAAGATATTCATTGTATATAGTCAAGGAATTTTTCAAACCGGTTAAAAGAAGAAATCCGACTAGAAGAGGAATACCAAGTTTCTTAGGAGTATTTATTATTATGTCATTTTCTTTGTCAGATGATATAGAAGGTAACCACCCTTCGCCAAAAGTGAACTTAATAGAATCACCAGTATGTACTGCATCAATTTCTAGTGTAGGTAGATTTTCTTTTCCTATTGAAACTTTATTTGCATATAATTCAGCTGAATCATCAGCGATTAATCCTAAAGCCCTAATTGATTCACCTAGAGAACTGGCAGTTAGATGATGATATGATATATATATTTCAAGTGAATGTGGAGAAATTTCCTTACCTTTATTCATATTATGTTCTCCTTTATGCGGATTGTCTTTTCATTATTTCCCAAAGTTCAGTTTGACTGGAAAAGGGCTGATCTATTCTGAAAATAGTGACATTTCCTGGTTTGCAAATAGGAGATTTGAAGGTTTGGTTTATACAAAGCACTTCTATCTCAACAGTCAGTTTGGAATTTTTAGGAATGATAAGTTTATACTCTCTACTCGATACTACACTCTGAATTCTTGAACCAACAGTTTTGTTCTCAAAAACCTGTCCTTTAGGGATTATGCAAAGAACATCTTTTTCGGAATTGTTTTTCAGAGAAATTTCTGTATTCCAAGACATTTTAGCTTCCTATCTTCACAGAGAGAATACTAATCTCGCCGGATACTGCCAGAGCGCAAAGAGTGTCTTCACTATTGTCTTGTGTGAAATTCATAGCTTTAGAATTCCTAAAACAAATATGAGAATCTTCTCTATTTGACCAATTAAAGCGTTCCTCATACTCCAGATTTGTATCAGCAAGTGCAACGTAACCACCTAAGTTTTCTATTTCTGCAATATGAATAACGTCGGAATATGCATATCGAGAATATTCGTAATATTTTTCTTTGTTCAATTCATGTCGGGAAACAGGAATGGACAAAGAATTAGCCTCAAGAGGTGAATCTGATATCAAATTCTGTAGACTCATGAGGTTATGTATTTTTTCGTTGCTATTTGTCTCGTTTTCCACTTGTTCAATAGTCGACCGTATTTTTTTCGCTGCCTCACACATTGAGAAATCCTGCTTAATTTTTTGCCAGTAACTCCATTCCATGCAACCGGACAATATTTCTTTCGCTGTAAGCAACATACTATCAATATCTGCCGATTCTGGATATGGCATTTGCTCCAAGAATTTTAAATATTTTCTGAAGAAGATATCATCAGGTTGTTCATGTTGATCTGATATCAATTTCTCCTTGTGCCGCTTCAATCCATTCATATGATGCCATTCATATATCATTGAGTAGTAATAGCGGATTTCCTGAATTAGTGCGTCATACTTACTCATGTTACCCCCTTTTAACTCTATTAACCAACTTAAGATTATTCTGATTACAAAAAAGAACATTTCCTTGGATTCTTTTGAAACAAGTTGAGTATCTCCCTTCAATGTTATTTTAATCGTGTTATGCCTTGAATAACATTGGACAACTTCTCGAAAAATCCTCTTGCGTCTAATTCGGTCTGCAAGTTTAGAAGATAGGACAATGGGTTTTTTTGTAGGGCTTTCCTGTCTTTCACATAAGTTTGAGTTGCGCTTGCAAATCCAAGAAGAACTCCACCTCCGATTATGAGAGTATCAAGCGAATCGGGTACGTACTCAATCAACGAAGTGCACGCAGTGGGAATAGAAATCCCTATGAAGCGCAAGATTGCATCAATTTTCATATCCTCGAATTGTTTCTTAAGCTCCTTTGTTTGTTTCTTAAGATTTTTACCGTGATGGTTTATGGCATCTTTTAGTTGAGTCTCATTTTCAATCGCGGGTATATCCCTACAAAGAGCCACTACTGAATCAAAAAAAGCGATTCTCTCACTATCATATTTCTTGCGGAACTTGATTATGCTATCAATCGTGACGGAGTTCATATTCTTCGGCGCATATGCGGCGATAAGAAGGTTGCCAAAACTATGTTCCATTTCTTCATTAGAGCGCATTCCAATAGCTCCCTGAAGAACAGTAGAGCTTGCAAAACAGGTGGTATTATCAGTCACAGTTGGCCTACCGGTGTGCTTACCGATTGAACTCGCCAAGTATGACATATAAAGAAGCCCCAGTTCTCCATCTATCTTTACCCAGTCACTCCATTCATTTTTCCCTGGAACTGCGATCCCAGTCATATACAGGTAATCTTTTAGATTTGGATCAAGCTTTTGGACGTGGATGTATGTCCCTCGCTCCAGCGCCAATGCATTAAGAATCTCAAATGTTTGATGATGGTGCCATCTAGACAACCCCCTGCCTCTTAAATCCCTTAGCATATCTCGGATTTCTGGGTGCATATGCTCATAATAATGTATAAAATTAGGGTCTTCTATCCGATGGCTTAACCATCTGAAAAAATCATTAGCAGCCCCAGAAGTATCCCAGCTTTCAGGATGATAATCCTCTATAAAATCGAACTCGGCTCTAATTTTTATGATGTCTTCGGAGTCAGATGGACTTACTGAGGCTGGCACTATTCGTGAGATCTTATCCCAAAAGAGTAAAGCATATTTTAGCCAGTTTTTGTTGGTTAGATTGATATGCGGATAGTAGATAGCATGACCAAAACTCATTGCTGCCTCCTCCTCAGGCGAAAACCCAAAAGTAAAAGTTTGTGTTTCAAATGTCTTTTCATAGATTCTATCTCCTTATTGTGCTGCACAAATTCTTGCGAAGACCCTTTTTCAAATTAACATATTATATGTAATATTTAAAGTAATTGTCAAATAGATAAATATCTTTCTCATCAAAAAGAGATGAGGTCAGGACTTAGTAAGTCGTTTGTCTGCAACGGTTCAAAAAAAAGTTAAATGCACTGCATTTACAGAATGCTTCGCATTTTAATTATGGGAGAGACAGCCTCAGATCAACATCCAAATCTTCTTGTAATGAAAATGGTCTTATGATAATTATAGATGAGAGAGTAGGGTGGGCGAGATTTTATGCATGTAAATTGTCCTTATTGTTCGACGCTATATGATATCGATCCCTCGGAACTCGGCCATACGGGCAGGGATTATCAGTGCATAACCTGCAACAATGTTTTTCATGTCCCGACGCAGGCGGGAGCCCCTGGCTTTCTGGCAAATCCTCCCGATGCACAGCCGTCATCCCACGAGAACTGGAGCGAACAATCTGCGACAATGGACTTGGGTTCCTCTGACGCAGAAATTAAATATGATTCACAGAATCCGCAGTCCGCACCTCCTTTCCGCCAGGATTCGCCTCCGCAATTCGAAGAAAAGATAACTTATGGTGATCAGGCAAAGAATGATCATCAGATGTATGACCAATCCGCCCGTAACATCGGACTCCAGCCCCCTGATATCACCACATTTCCTATGAAAGACCCTGAACCGCCGAAGATAGATTTCACTCTCCCAAAAACATCTCCGGCTCCGACGGAATTGCCTACCGGATTTGTCGGAGATGCGCCATCGCCGTTCCAGTCGCAATCTTCAACCTTTTCTCCTCCCACAAGCCACCTTGAATTTCCTTCCGGAACAATTCCTCCTCCTCCGACATCCACTCCTGCGGATTTCAACGCGTATGACAGCGGCATATACGGTTCTTTCGGCCAGCCTCAAAGAAAAAACAGCGTCTATACCGGCAACCTCGGAAACCAGCCCGACCAGTCTATCAGGGTTGTGAGGGAACCATCGAGACAGGATGAGATCAACAAGACCAACCTATGGAATGTCAAGATCGGCGAAAAAGTGGAAAGGGGGATGCAGCTGATACAATTGAAAAGCTGGATCCGCGCTGGAACCCTGAGGGAAACAGACGAGGTTCAGGAGCCCGGCGGCAGCTGGATTCAAGCCGTGGAATCCATCGAATTGGACCGTTTCTTCAGGCTTAAGGCTAAGATTGATTCAGAGAAAATTGCTACTGCAATGTCAAAAAATCCCGAGGAAATTTATTGTTTAAATCATACCAGCGACCGCGCAGAATGGGCATGCGTCGGTTGCGACAGGCCCTGGTGCGATGACTGCGTCGATAGAAGAGTATACGGCGGCGCGAAAGTGACCATGTGCCCAAAATGCGGAGACAGGTGCCTCCCCATTGTACGGAAGAGCGATATACCCAAATTCTGGCATCAGATACCGGATCTTTTCCAATATCCTCTACGCAAGCATGGACCGATAATGATCATTCTTGGAATGTTGTTGATTTACCTCGCCCAGATAGTCGCGCTTATGACGCTCGGATTCGGCCTCTTTATGGCAATTGCATTGTTCGGTCTGGTTTTCGCGTATATGCTTAGGATCGTTTATAAATCCAGCCGCACGGAAGACAAGGGATTAATGCCGGACTTCCCGGATGTTACGGATAATTTCTCCCGTGAAATGGTATTGCCTTTTTTCCAGGTACTTCTCGCTTTTATATTATATTTCATCGTGCCGATCCTGGTGTCGTACTATTTCATACTCAAATATGGCACATTTTTTGTAACGATAGTAAACAACCGCCCCGTCTTCCATTCAGTCAGGGCAACTATTGTTTCTATGCTTTTCTCCATAATCGGTTTTTATCTCTTTCCGATGGTGATGTCCATCATCGCTGTGCACAGAACCGTGCTTCCGGCGTTCAATCCGATAATAATAATCAGACTCATAAAACGGGTTCCGGGGCCATATACTTTAATGTTGATCTTCGATGTGGTTATCATTATTGGGTTTTCTTTCGCGATATATCTCGTCCGTTTGCTGCTTTTTAAAATCGGATTCTCACTATTCATAATAGAAATTTTTAACGGTTTCGCGTCGTTCTATTTGTTTGCCGTGCTCGCCAGGCTGCTCGGTCTTTTTATCCGCCAGGCGGAAGATGACCTCGATTGGTCAAGCCGATAAGGCGGCAAATGTCGCCTGGCTTCCAGGCCATTACTAACGCTTGCCAGAATATTCTCATTTGTAGAATTGATTATTGAAATATATATAATGCTATTTCCTAAGAATGATGATAATAAAACTTTTTCAGGAAGCCAAAGAAAAATGAAAAAAGTCCTGTATCTTTTTACACTTATTATATTTTATTCATTGAATATTTTTTCCATCACACAAACCGGAACGATTTTAGTTAAGGTATTTACGGAAGATCACCTGCCGCTGTCTGACGCCTCTCTTGATTTGCTGCCGGACGGGAAGAATGATCTTTTCATACCGGCTGTCAGCAATAGTGAGGGCAGGGCAATATACAGAAGATTGCAGCCTGGAAAATATAATCTGACAATTAAATCACAAGGCTTTAAGACCGCAGAGATTAAAAATATTGTCGTTTCAATTGCCAAAACAACCACTGTTGAAGTCATTCTTTACCTTGAAGATGCGGTTGAAAGAATGGAAGTCAGAGGAACTGATCCTCTTCTCGAAACATCATCGAGCACTCTGGAATACAGATTCGATTTCGAGACCTATATAGATAAAACAGCATTCAGACGTCATTATACAGCCCTTGCCAGCCTTGCGGGCGGAACTCTGCGAGGCAACAATCCGTCGGTTTACGGCAGCGGGCAGACCGAAAACCTTTATCTTCTCGATGGATTGAATATCAACGATCCACAGACAAGAGGGTGGGGGAATCAGTTTAATATCGACATCATCCAAGAAGCTTCCCTTCAAGCCGCCGGTATGAGCGCTGAATATGGAAATATGACCGGATCGGTTTTCAATATTGTCACAAAATCCGGTACGAACCTCATAACAGGACTGATGCGGTTCGAGATGACAAGGGCGAACTGGAGCGATCTTACAATTAATAATCCTGCACGAAATGACGACGACATAAGAAATGGAGCGGATGAAGACAGGCTGGAGATGTCAGGCGGCGGTCCAATCGTGCCGGATTATTTATGGTGGTACGCCGGTTATTCCAATACGGAAAAATTGTCCGGATATCAACGAAAATTAAACCCACTCGACCCCGGAGAATTGACGCCTGCCGTCAAGAGCTATAAAGGACATCAACTTTCTATGAAGGGAACATTTAATCCCGCCCCCGATATCAGGCTGTCCATTCTATATCTCGAGGATCCTATGGTGACATCAAACGACGGTTCTTATTACGAATATGATAATAAATTACAGCCGAGCGCGGACGGGATGGCGACCGAAGGCGGCGAATCATATCTCGCGTCTTCCTCTTTCGCAATAACCGAAAGAAATTTCCTCGAACTCCGCTGGGCAAAAAATCACACCAATTATGATTTCTTGCCTCAGGCAGCCGACCCCGATGGACAATGGTCAGCTTCAACAACAGAAGGACCTGTATATTATTCTGCAGATGGATGGCGCTGGGGTTCCATCCCGGACAAAATCAAATCCGATCGGAACCGAATTTTATACAGCGCTTCGTTGAATACATTAGCGGGAGAGATTTCAGCTGCGCATGACATTAAACTTGGAATTGAATATTCGGACGAATGGATAATTTCGATGGATACGCTGTATCCCGGCGGCGAATTTATCGAGACGGGCGCAGTCCAGGACACAGGTTTCGAGCAGGTACCTTATGAAAACAGATATGCCATCACAAATCGTCTCCCTGAAGCGGAGAATAGCTTGATCTATCTCAGTCTTTATATACAGGACTCTGCTCCGATTACTGATTACCTGACGGTGAACGCCGGAATACGTTCCGATATATCCAGCGGGAAGAACAATATGAATCAGGAGATAATGAACGCTAATTTGTTTGAGACACTCGCACCGCGCCTCGGAATCGTCTACTCTTTCGGGGAGCACTCGGCAGTGTTTTCGGCCGGCAGATACTATGATATGTTTCCATTCAAACTGGCTTCCGCTTTCAATATCTTCGATACACCCGAAACATGGGAAAGCTATGTTCCGACGGATGGTGTTGACGGAAGAAATGGCTGGATGCTTGACAAGACCTGGACTGTGGGCGATGCCTCTGTGCCCAATACTATTGATGACGCCCTGACGCCTTCTTATATGGATGAATTAACCCTCGGCTTGAACTTCCATCTTGCTGATTCCATTGGTGTTACGGCGGATGTGATTTGGCGTGTGTATCACGATCTTCTAATCGCCCAGGATATAGACGGCAACCACATTTATAATTATGAAAATCTCAAGACTGATGCATACGGTTCCAAATGGAAAGAATACATTGGATTGACTATTGGCATCAGAAAACGAGCCACAGACGACAATCTTTTCTTTGCCGCTTTCATAACTTTCAACAACATCGAAGGCCTCGCGAATCATCCCTTTGATATCGGCGATTATGGCTCAAATCCTCTGCAAAGATATGACAACGCTGAAGATTGGTGGGGTCCTGTTAGTACTATGAAAGGCTCCATCAAGTCCGATGCTGATCCAACATTTCAAATAAAGGTGCAGGCTGTCTATATTTTCCCAAACGGTTGGTACATCGGCGCTTTGGCAAATCTTGACAATAATTATCTTCCTTCTTCATACAATCGTGTAACAATCGGCGGCGAGAAGTTAACGGTGTTCCCGAATGGCAGGGGAGACATGGAAAGGCCCGGGTTCTTCAACGATATTGACATTCAAGTGGGTTTTGAACAGGAAATTGATCTTCCTGATATCGCCGGGTTGTTGGACGATTCGGGAGAAATAGGAATTTACGCGGCGATAGATAATCTGCTGAACGAACAGTCTGCAAGCAGTGTCGAAACTTATATTAATTCATCTGATTACGGCGACTCCATAAAATGGAGAAGCGCGAGGGAATATATTATCGGGTTTAAATTCGAATTTTAAGACTTGAGAATTTCCTGGACGTTTTTAAGTTTTACCGGGTAAAATAGGCGATTATAAGTTGCCTATATAAAACGAAATTAAAAGAACGCTGTTATTAAAAATAAAAGTGCCTTGAGCTTCCAAACAGCGGCACATTAATATAAATGTGAGAGATCCTTTGCATTAGATGCAATCTCATCCTTAGCTTCTTAACTGAGTACTTGAGGTTTGCTTAATAAAGGATGACAAAACGAGCAATTTCGAAACTCATACATGAAATGCTGAATGGTGTCGCTTTACTGCTGTTTCAAACTCAAGGCACAAGATGCGGAATTTAATTCGTCTATAAACTATCTGCGGGGTCTTCCGCCGCCGCCTCCTCCGCCAAAATTGTTGCGACCACCACGATTGAAACGTCCGCGACTATCGCCGCCAGTGGGACGTGATTCTCTCGGGCGAGCTTCGTTTACTGTGAGAGTCCTTCCACCGAGCTCTTTACCGTTTGTGCCTTCGATGGCAGCGGCCATGTTCTCTTCGGGAATCTCTACAAAGGCGAATCCTTTGTCTCCGATTACTCTTATATTGGAGATCGGGCCATACTGTTCGAACATCGAACGAAGATCCTCTTCGGCTGTGCGATAAGGCAGATTTCCAATATACAATGATTTAGTGGCCAAGGCTATTACTCCTTTCCTTGTGATTAGTTATTAAGTCCGCAGCCCAATTACTCGTAATGGCCGGTCAAACCTTTAAATAGTCCTAAGGCCACTAACCCAAATGCTGATGCGGCTCTCAAACCAGTAACGTAATTAACCTTACTGTGCCGAATTCGATTTTAACGGATAAAAATTAAATGTCAATATTCTATTTTTCGAAGTTTTGTTATTAAGTAAATCTTAAACAAAGATTATCGGGGGCGATGGGGCAGGGGGACGCTAATCACTATACTATCAATTAGTTGCAAAGCGGCTCATCAGGATTGCCAGGTCATCGCCGTCAACGATCATATTACCATCAAGGTCCGCGGATTTATTCCCTCCTGGATCAGGCGGATTCATCGAGTATAAGCTGGAAAAGATGGCGAGATCGTTTCCGTCCACCCGTCCGTTGCCGTCAAAATCTCCTGAAACGGATGGAAACACGATGCTCATCGCGGTAAAAATGTTTATGAAACCGCCTTCGTCTTTATCTTCACGATCTTCGATCTCTTTATCTTCTACACAGGACATCCGGAGCGATTCCAGTACCTGTGCAAGGTTCCAATCAGGATGTGCTTCTATAAGAATGGCGGCAGAGGCCGCTGCGAGGGCAGCAATATAAGATGATCCGCTTCTCCAGCCGTAAAAATTATCTCCACCGGCTTCAGCTGTATAGAGATTGTTTAGAGATGATCTTACTGCAAGGGGTGCACTTTTCGAAGGTTTGAATAATGAATCAAATAGGCCAGAAGCGGAAAGATCGTCGGCACCAGAGTACGATGTGACAAGGAGCATATCCAAACCTGATTTTTTTAATTCCTGCATCACGGTTTCATTATAACTATCAGGCGCATCAGCCACAAAAAGTATCCCTCTTTCTGTGGCGATTTTTACTACCTTATATAAGACCGATTCTTCAACGTCATCATTAAAAGAAATTGAATCATTGAAGATCTTGTTAAACATCAATCCCGCTGAAGACAGTATTATATCCGCGCCAAGCGAATCGGCCCATTCGACGGTAGAAACCCATAGATCCTCGGCTATATTGTTATTGGAAGATATTTCCTCCGTTCTCGCGAGGATGTAATCGGCGCCGTAGGCCGGTCCAATAAGTTTTCCGGGAAGAAACCCGGACATTATCGATAAAACCGCTGTGCCGTGATCCGTTGAGCCGTATGCGTCTTTCTCTTGTTGATTGATGTTCAAATCCACTGAAATAAAATCGTACGTTGAAATTATCTTGCTGTATCGCAACGATTCATGATTGGTGTTATATCCCGCGTCAAGGATGCAAATTCGGACATTTTTACCGCTGAAACCAAGCTCATCAGCAAGGGGAAAATTAATAGTTTGTAATTGCTCGAACGAATTTCCATATAGTAAGGATTTCTTTGAATCGGAAGTGTGATTGTCCTTTAATTGTTGATTAGACCGAGTTAAATCGACTTCAGGTTTTTTTACATATTTATGTACAACATCGAGTTTTAGGATGAATTCAAGGTTTTCGAGTTCGTATATTTTCTTTGCCGGCACAACAGCGCTTATGGCATTCAACCACCGGCTTGTCGTCACAGGATAAATTTTCATCTCTTTTAGAATATTTAAATATTCATTTTTTATCTGAATTTCTTCGCTGTTGAAGCCTATGATGCCAGATTTTTTAAGCCTTTTAACCTGCTTTTTATTTCTGGTCAACGCTTGATTCTGGCGCAAATCCTTGTCTTTAAAATAAACCCAAATTTTTATCGGTTTCAAATCATATGATGCCTGGTGTATTGCATAAAATAAATCCAAGGATATTTTATCTTGAGTGGCCGAGACCTTACAATCTGTGATTAGTAATATAAGAATGGTAAGGAAAATTCCGATGAGAAGTATTTTAGCTTTCATTATGAAATATGATTTTAACTTCGAGAAAGGAAAAATCAATGTATAAATTCAGTGAATTGTTTTTTTTCATTGTTTTTACTCTTGCATCAGCGTCCGATAAGGTATATTATGTCTATTTATGTCAAAGCAAACAGAATCCTCATTTCATTTTGTTTTTCATTATTATTAATTCTCAAAATAAGATTGTTTTTTAAGCACTATCATTTCAGCCTCGCGGGCGGCTTGGCATTATGAAACGATTTTATTATTAACTGACATCCATGTCCCTAACCGAAATGAATACTCTTGCTTTACTGTCGTTAAATTCAAAGTCATAATTAAAAATCCTCACCTATTACATGATATCTCGTCATCGCAATGTGCTTATGATAATCTTATGTTACATCTGATATATAAGATATTACTTTAATGTTATTACTTATCTATGCATTATATAATATTTGTTTTTCAGTCGGTAAAGATATGTCTGCATGCAGACAATTAGATTCAGGTAGATTCATGGTTTATTTTTCAGATCATCAATGATCTTCATTAAAGCCTGGATGATCTCTGATTTATCAACCTGCGTTTTTTTAAATGTCAGGTTGAGCCGGAATGATTTGTTTTCAGGGTTATACTTAAAAATGAAAGGCTTCGATCTTTTTTCGTATTCGCTTTCCTTTCTCTTTCTATTTCTAATTTCAGATCGGGACATACCTTTGGAGATAATCTCTTCCACGAAAGCCCGCATTTCATCGATATCCTGAACGCGTGCGATCTCTATTAAGATTGATTTTGAAGTTATATTATTCTTCAAACATAGATCCCTGATCGATTCAGGGATTCTGCCCAACGTAATCGTCTCAGTAATATTTATTCTCGATTTTCCAATTTTTCTTGCAATCACCTCGTGCGTCAAGCTGAATCGAATGACAAGCATCGAATACGCGTCGGCCTCTTCAAACGGCGTCAGATCTTTTCTTTGGAGGTTTTCAATCAACGCTATTTCCAGTGTATCGAGATCGTCAACATTCAGTATGATTGCCGGGATAGATGATAATCCCGCTATTTTTGCGGCCCTGAACCGACGCTCGCCGGAGATGATACTGTATTGTCCCCCTGCCCTTCTCAATAAAACCGGTTCCAGTACGCCCTTCTCAGTTATAGATACAGCGAGACCCTCTAGATCTCCGGCATCTTTTCTGGGTTGTTCTTCATTCAAGACGATATTATCCGTTTCCACAAGGCGATATTCCGTGCCGGAGGAGAAATCCTTAAATAATTCCTCGACATAATGTTTTTCATGTCTCATTTTTGTATCCGATGGAAGGCCTCGTTTATCGTGCACGATCAAGCACCTCCTCGGTAAAATGCATATATTCGGAAGCTCCGGTAGAATTCGGGGCATAATCGAAGATTGATTTCTTATATGCCGGTGCTTCTTCAAGCCGGACGTTTTTACTTATGAAAGTGTTGAACGTCAAGTCTCCGAATGTATCTTTTATTTTTCTGACGACATCCTCGCTTAGAACTGTCCTTTTATCATACAAAGTTATTAGAACTCCAAGCACCTTTAGCATCGGGTTGGGTCTTCTCTTAATCTGTTCGATTGTCTCGATAAGATCATCTGTCCCCTCCATAGAGAAATAAGATGATTGAATCGGTATGATCAGGCTGTCCGCTGCCACAAACGCGTTCACGGTTATCAAACCCAGCGTGGGCGGTGTATCAATGAGTATAAAATCGAATTGTCCAGATAAGGAGTCCATTTTATCCTTTAACCGCATATGGCCCTCGATTTGTCCAATCAGCTCTCGCTCTATCTTTGCCAGAGAAATCTTGGCAGGGCTAATAAACAGGTTTTCATGACCGGTTTTCAGAATCACATCGCTAAAGGCCGCTCTGTTCATGAAAATATCAAAATTGGACATTTCGACATCGCCGGGGTTTATATAAGTCAATGTGCTATGACCCTGGGGATCCATATCCATCAGAAGCGTTTTCTTCCCTTTTTTAGCGAGGCCTGCCGCAAGATTAATCGCAGTCGTGGTTTTGCCCACTCCGCCTTTTTGATTTGCAATCGTTATTATCATTAGACCTATATATTAAATTTCCAAATTATGTCAAGTGGGATAAAATAATTTTTTGCTTCAGGGGTGAGAAAATTACATTTTATATTTATGCAGGTTTTCCGGTGAAAGCGATTCGAACCACTTTTTTAGTTCATTTTCCCTGCCGACTTCGCCCTCATCGGATGTACTGTGCTCATACGCTTTCTGCAGAACGCTTTGAGCGACGAATATTGGGCTTTCCGTTCTCAATGCGAGAGCGATGGCATCGGAGGGGCGTGAATCAATTGCCAGTTCTTCGCCTGCTTTTTCGATTATTATATTTGCATAATATGTATTATTTTTAAGATTATTGATCTCAATTCTTTTAACCGGACAGCTTAGTGTTTGAAATATATTTCTTAGAAGATCGTGGGTCATCGGCCGCGGACTTTCGACATTTTCCATTTTCACTGCGATTGCATTAGCCTCGAAAATCCCTACCCAAATAGGAAGAACCTTCTCCTGCTGGTTGTCCTGATGGAGAACAACAATAGGCATCTTGGTGATAGGATCTATCAACAACGTCTTGATCGTCATCTTCACAAATTCTTCAACCATTCAGGAACACCTCTATCTATTCAATAAGTTCAATATAAGTTCGGTTATCTTAAAAGTCAAGTTGGACTACACTATCCTGCCTGCCAGAGAATTCTGCGAGGCGGCAGTGATCTCTATCTCTATGATTCTATTAAGGTTATCCTTAGAGCCTTCGAAATTGACAACTTTATTTGATACTGTTCTCCCTGATAAAACGTTTTTATCTTTCTTGCTGAATCCATCGGCCAGGACAGTCATCACCTTTCCTACATCCTCCCTGTTTTTTTCGATCTGAATTTTTCTTTGCAGTTCCTGCAACTTCTGCAGCCTTGCTTTTTTGATCAGCGAAGGAACATCATCTTTTCTTCTTGCAGCAGGTGTATTGGGCCGCGGAGAATAGATAAAAGAGAAAATTTGATCGTATATGACCGTTTTTAATGCTTCAAGGCTAGCGTTAAAATCCATTTCGGTCTCTCCAGGAAAACCTACTATAAAATCAGAGGATAGAGATATGTTGTTAATGTATAACTTTAACATATGAATCCTATCCATGTAATATTCAAGGGTATATTTCCTATTCATAGCTTCAAGTATTGCATTAGATCCAGACTGAATCGGAAGATGCAGTTGTGAGCAGATATTTTTGTATTCCGACATCACCTGTATGGTTTTATCATCAAGGAAAGCCGGATGAGATGTCACAAAACGGATTCTTTTTATCCCCTCCACTCTTGCCGCCTCTGCTAAAAGGTCTGCAAAATCGCATCGGTCAAATTTGTAGGAGTTCACATTTTGCCCGAGAAGTATAATTTCAAGATAACCCTTATCAGCGAGCGCCTTTATCTCATCAATTATCTGTATTTTACCCTTGTGGATCTCTCTCCCGCGGGTATATGGCACAATGCAATAGGAACAAAAATTGTTGCATCCTTCCATAATAGTCACATACGCCCTTGCCGAGGATGGCCTGTCATAGATATCAACAGCGGAATTGAGTGTCTTTTCGTTGAATATATCGTTCTCCAAGTTTGTGTCAATTAACGTCTTCCCGTTTAGGATTGCAATATCTTCCAAAATATTGTTGATGGACCGTGGACCGATGATTAAATCAACGAAGGGCGCGCGCTTGATGATTTCATTGGCCGATGCTTGAGCAGTGCAGCCGGCAACTATTATCAATTTATTACTGTCTTTTTCTTTGGCTTTTTTATACCTGCCAAGCGCTGTATAGAATTTTTCCTCCGCTTTCAACCGCACGCTGCATGTATTGAATATCACTACGTCAGCTTGAAGAGGATTTTCAATAGAAACCAGACCTTTTTGTTTCAGCAAACCGGATATTTTTTCGGAATCATGGACATTCATCTGACAACCGAATGTCACAAGGGAATAGGTCTTTCTCGAAAAGATATCAGACATTGATTTTACCTTTTAGACGCCGAGGAATAAGCGCTCCGCGAGGATGGACGGTAAGCCGAAATCGATAATCTTTCTTGCTGTGGCTTCTATGTCATATTTTGCCCTGTGCTGATACACTTTTATCTTCCCATCATTTTTTTCGCAAATTGTAAAAGATGCATCGGGCACCTTGTCCCGTGGTTGCCCTATGCTTCCGACATTAATGATATATTTATAATTATTTTCGATTTCCACCTCTTGAATATTCCGCCACTCGCACAGGCGATTGTTGCTCCTATCGGCTTTAAGAACATTGTTCTTATGTGAATGGCCGATAAAAGAAACATCGTTCATTTCATCCATTTCAGTGAATGAATAATAAATCGGTATGAGTTCATCGTCGTAATAAAATTCCTCTTTTTTGTACAGCAAAGCATGCGTGAAAACGCACTTTTCCTTCTGGAGGATGTACGGCAGGCTTTTCAGCCATTGCATATTTTCGTCGGACAGCGTTTCAATGGTCCAATCCAGCGATCTGATGGCGACAGGATTGAACCATGAGGAATCCAACATTCCGCAAGAGCCGGCGTCGTGATTGCCGATTACGATCTCGCTGGCTTTCTCGCGTATAAGATCGCAGCATTCGTTCGGCTGAGCCCCGTAACCGACGATATCACCGAGACATATGATAGCATCCACACCTATCTCTTCTATGGATTTAATTGCGCTTTTCAGAGCTTCAAGGTTCCCGTGTATATCTGAAATGACCGCGATCTTCAACTCTTTTCCGGCTTTCTTTTATAGATTATCTTATCAATTATGCCGTAGTTTTTAGCTTCGCCTGCGGAAAGAAAGTAATCTCTTTCGATATCAACTTTTATCTTGTCAAGCGCCTGTCCTGTGTGATGAACGAGAATATCGTTTACTTTGTCTTTGAACTTGAGTGTCTCTCTCGCATGAATTTCAAGATCAGCCGCCACTCCGCTGGCCCCACCCCAGGGTTGATGTATCATAATCCTTGAATTGGGCAATGCTATCCTCTTGGACGGAGTGCCTGCCGCGAGAAGCAACGCGGCCATGGAAGCTGCCTGCCCGATGCAAACCGTTGAAACATCACAACTTATATATTGCATAGTATCATAAACAGCTAAACCGGCTGTAATCACGCCTCCCGGGCTGTTTATATAAAAGGAAATATCCTTTTCACTATTTTCCTGATCGAGAAAAAGCATCTGGGCAATGATGAGGTCAGCATTCTGATCTTCTAGCTCGCCGGTTAAAAAAACGATCCTGTCTTTAAGCAATCGTGAAAAGATATCATAGCTTCTTTCACCGCGTGTAGATTGCTCCACTACTATTGGAACTAATGTCATTTAAATCCTCCGCAGATCTATCAGAAAACATTATAACTTATAGTCCATATATTACAATATCAACATTTTTTCAACATTTTATTAGTAATAAAGTCGAGATACATGTTCAATACTTTCGCTCTTGATGTTATAATCCTGCCAAGAAAAAAATGAAAATAATCAAGGAAGACATCGCCGAATTCATAAATAAAAAGCTCGAACGGCCTTGCACTGTAAGAACAATGATGAGGATGCTAAAAATTGATATAAGATACAGAATCCAGTTTCAAAATGTTCTGAGCAGTCTGGTTCATGAAGGGGCTTTGATTAAGATAAAAGGGAACCGCTATGCGCCACCCTCTAAGATTGACCTCGTCATTGGGCGTTATCATATGCATCGGGACGGCAGCTATGGATTCGTCATCCCTGATGATGCAGGAAAAACTGATGTTTATGTCAAAACCGAAGATGCTCTCCGCGCACTTCCGGGAGACAGGGTTGTAGTCCGAATTGAAAGCTTCCGCCCCGATGCCGGTCCTCGGGGTCGTATTATCCGGATTATTGAGGAGTTCCTGAGCTCGATCGTCGGCAAATTTGAGCGGAGGGATACATACTGCGTTGTTGTACCTTTTGACAGACGCCTAAACCAGGAGGTGTTCATTCCGGATGAGATGGAGAACGGCGCAGAAAATGGGATGTATGTCAGAGCCGAAATAACATCCCGGTCGCGCACAAATTCGATGCTTGTCGGCAAGGTTGTGGAACTGATCGGGCAGATAGAAAATACCGGGGTAGATCGAATAATCGTTCAAAACCAGTTCGGTATCCGAACAGAATTTACCAAAGATGTTATCAGAGAAGCCAGCATAGTCTCAAGGAAATATAATAAACCAGGTCAAGACGGACGGACTGATTTCAGACAGCAAAAAGCGGTCACGATTGACGGCGAAGACGCGAGGGACTTTGATGATGCTGTTTTTCTGGAGCGGGCGGATGACGGTTGGAATCTGTATGTTCATATTGCCGATGTCGGTGAATTCGTTAAAGAGGGCGGAAAACTTGACAAGGAAGCTTATCTGCGTGGATGCTCGGTATATTTCCCTGAAACAGCCGTACCAATGTTTCCAGAACAAATTTCCAATGTGGCATGCTCTCTGACACCAGGAGTCCCACACCTTGCTGTAACGTGCAAATTATCTATTGATTCCACAGGCAGCATTCGGGAGGCAGAATTCTCGAAAAGCCTGATTCAAAGCAGGGCGCGGCTGACATACAATCAGGTTTATAAAGCTATCAGCGGTGTAACTATTGAAATAGATGAAGACATCCTCAAAATGCTTACTGAAATGCATGCGCTTTCGATTAAGCTGCGTAAAATCCGGTTGAAAAAGGGGTCTGTTGATTTTAATTTTCCGGAAATAACTGTTGGGATGAATGATCGTGGGGAGATTACCGGTATTATCAGACGGGAAACGAACGATGCGCACCGAATAATTGAGGAATTCATGATCCGAGCGAACGAAGCCGCTGCGTCATTCCTGCTACATTATAACCGCCCTGCCCTATTCCGAATACATGAAAAACCCGACCCAATAAAAATTTCCGGTTTCCTGCAGATTTACCACGGTCTTGGATACGATTATCAACTCGCCAAAGAAACGGTGGAGCCATTGGACTTTGCCAGGATGATAAGAAAAGTCAAGGATTCGTTGTATAGCCAGATGCTCAGCAGGCTTATGCTCCGTTCCATGAAGATTGCAAGGTACAGCCCTAAAAACCTGGGCCATTTCGGACTGGCGAGCGATGCATATACTCACTTCACTTCTCCTATCAGACGATACCCTGATCTGATGGTGCACAGAGAATTGAAAAAACTGCTTAGCGATGGAAAAACGAAAATAAAATTCAAGGATTTTAAAAACATACTTTATCAAGGGGTGGAAGACCGTGCGCTTGTCGCTGCGGCATCCCATTGTTCAATTAAAGAACGTTCCGCCGAAGAAGCGGAAAGAGAATTGATTCGCTGGCGACAGGTGCGCTTCATGGAAAAAATGCTAGGCGATGTTTTCGATGCAGTTATTCAAGACGTTATCAGCTATGGGATATACGTCGAACTCTCCGAATACTATCTCGAAGGGCTGATTCATGTAAGCTCTATATATGACGATTATTACCATTATGATGAAAGGTCTAAAACCCTTTGGGGGGAAAAAACACATAAACGTTATTCCATCGGCCAGACATTAAAAGTTATTATATCGAAAATTGATGTTGAAAAGAGAATGATAGACTTCGCTCCCTATGGTTTAGATATAAGAAGAAAACAAAAAGCTACAAAATATCGAAGAAGGAATTTAATATTGTAAAATTCCATTGAAATCTCGTTTAGCTTGATTGAAAATAAGCCAAAAATACAATTCATATTAAAAAGGAAGAGAGATTGAGTATCAGGAATCTTATTCATAATAAACGTAACATATCATTCATTATTTATTTTTTCATTATTTGCATTGTACTTGCATTCTATATTTACATGACTAAGAAGAAAAATGGCACCGATAATGATTGCTACGATTTCATTTCTCACTATCCCGATGCGATCAAATCCAACAATGAAAATGCAAGAATGTTGGAGGATAAGGCATATATTTTAAATTACAAATTAATGTCCAAGGCTGTGCTTAAAGCTTTCTCGACAGATCCTCTTTTAATTAATAAAAACAGCATCCCTTTACATTTAAAAGGTGTCCATTTTAAAAATGGCGGGTTTATGTTTAACTATTACTATAATGAATCTAATAAATTGCTTCATATCTTTGAAATTAGAAAAAAATTAGACAACTTTTATTATACAATTAATGTTTCACTCACGAAAACGCCTAAAATTGAAATTCTTAAAGTCAACGGAAGCAAAAAAATCATCATCGATAGCACTACCTATCAACCTGACATAAAAGAGAAAAACAGTTTGTTTATTATCGCTTACAAAGAATACATACTGATCTTTGACAAAAAAACAATTCTGTTCCAGATAAAAGACACCGATATCAGCGCCGATGGTATGTTTTCATACGATAATCAAATAAGTGGAACCATTAAGAATAAATACACTGTGAAGGCCGCTTCACTTGAAAAAATATCCAGAGATTTTTTTAAACTCTTTTATTTTAACGAAGATATTGAAAATGTTCCAAATCATCATTTTAACTATCTCGAGAAAAACTGGAACCTGATGTATCTTGACGAATATGCAAACCTGCCCGAAGGAAAACTGAATTACGCTAATCGCTTAATGATTAAAGATAGGACAATACCCGCGATTTATATGGCGTGCAATTCTTCTATTATATATACTCTTAAAACACCCGATGATCATCCTGTTCTGGAATTTTATCTTTCTTTAAAACCAAAGCATTTTACCGATCAGAAGAGGCTATTTTTTGAAATAACTATTTCTTCAAACGATCCAAATACTCATAAACAAACATTTAAAATTAACCTTAGTTCAATCACAAAAATAACTTCTGAGTTTTGCAAATTTAAATTTATTCCCAACAATATCGATAAACGTGACGTCAAAATATCTTTTTCCTTTTTTACTGACGACAAGAAATATCTACGCAATAAAAATAAGATAACTCTCGCTCTTGGATCACCGATATTATTCTCGACCGGAAAAAATAATAAAAAAAATGTAATCCTTATATCACTCGACACCCTTGGGGCAAAACATATGGGATGTTATGGCTATTTTCGCAATACCACGCCGTCAATTGATTCTTTTGCGAAAAAATATACTATTTTTAAGAATGCCTTCGCAAATTCATCTTGGACCTTGCCTTCACATATAAGTATGTTGTCCTCCAGATATCCATATGAAACTGGATATTTTAAGATCGATAAACCGTTCAATAAAATACGGATCGCACAAAACGTAAAAATGCTCGCAGAAATACTAAAATTTCATGGTTACTCAACTTTTGCTGTAACAGGTGGCATAAATGTATCCGCAAGATTCGGATTCGACAAAGGATTCGATGTCTATATAGAAAAAAGGAATAAATGGACTGATAAAGATATTGCTAAAGAGATTGACTTAGCCATAGATATGATTCAACAAAACATGAATCGAAAATTTTTCTTTTTTTTCCATACTTATCAAATTCATGCTCCTTATACGAAAGATACTTTCCTGGAAGAGAGTAACAGCAATGTTGATTATCGTTACAAAGCCATTGCCAAATATGACAGCGAAATACTGTATGCAGATCAACATATTGGCAGATTCCTGAAATGGCTTGAAAATAAAGGATTATTAGAAAATACTCTTTTAATAATTACAAGCGACCATGGGGAAAATTTCGATTATATGGAGCCTGGAGATGTCAGCGGCTCACATGGTATAACGATGTACGACGCTGAGCTAAAAGTTCCTCTCATCATGGGTGGACCAAATTGCCTTCGGGGAGGCAGAAATATTTCTAATATTGTAAATCTGATTGATGTGGTTCCTACCATTCTTGATTTTCTTAATTTACCGACTGATGAAAATTTTCGAGGAATAAGTCTTCTAAGGCCTTATAAAAGAGAAGATCTAAAGGAAAAAGTAGCCTATTCCGAAGGTGTTCTCCACTGTCCTTTCGAAATAAGGTCAGTACGATCAGATCGCTACAAATTAATACGAAATATCTTTAATGAAAAACAACCACACGGCAAAAAAGAATTTGAATTCTATGACATCAAAAACGATCCCCTTGAAAAGAAGGATATATATACGTCAGAACATAAGCTTTCCATCATTTTTAAAAATACGATGGAGAAAATAAATCAGAATATAATCTCGAATATGAGAAAAACAATCAAAATGCCTGGAACGGCAATTCTTGAAGACGAAGATTTTCAAAAGCAATTACAAGCGCTGGGATATATTAACTGATATCGAATTTACGATTTTCCAGGATAATATACCAGCAGCAATCCTCTGGCGGATGTTTTGCCTGTGGTTTTCGAAAAAAGAACCGAGAGATTTTTAATCCGGTTTCTGTACCTTGTGCCATAGCCAAGAGCCTGGCATTTGTTTTGCATCGCTTGCGGCAACTCCTTGAAATGCTGAAAAGTCATATATGCAAAAAAAGGCTTTCCTTTTTCCGTTAATTTTTCCAGCTCCTCCATATTTTCAATTCTTATTATCTTTTTATGGCTGTAAAAGACCATTGACGGTTCATAATACCTATAAGCAATTATTTCACCGGACTCGATATTGCTTTTCTCCGCAATGCCCCCAAGCGTTTTGATCGGAAAATATTCCCTCATTTTCGGAAAAAAGAAAAAATTGGTTGATATCAATAAAAGAATCGTTGTAATTAAAGTTGCAGTAAAAGTGACGGCGTGCGTTTGTCCCATCTGGTCTCTAAACAATGCGATCTTAAAAACATTCAGCAATACCGCCAATGTGGATAGACCGAAAAAAAATAAAGCGGTCAATATCCAATCCTGAAAGAAGCAATAACGGAGGATAAGCATCAACGAAACAACTACCAGACCTAAATAAACATAATGAAACGCGACGAATGTGCGTGATGTTTTCTTTTTATGGGAGAGCGACAAACCAGATGCCGTAAACAATGACAGAGCCGGAAATAAACCGAGAATATAAGCGGGGAGCTTGGACCCCGAAATAGAAAAGAAAATAAAATACACTGCGAACCAGGCAATATTCAATAAGGCCGAAAATGATAGTGGATTCTTTTTCCCTAAGAGAGAGAGATTATTTTCTTTCACCCAATTAAAGTGCCTGTGGGCTGATAATAACAAAAAAAATACCCATGGGAAAAAGCCGAGTAAAAGAACTGGGATATAATACCAGATCCCTCCCGTATGCTTGTACATCGGAGTAACGAAGCGTAAAAAATTATTCTCAATCAGAAAAACCCTAAAGAATTTAAAACCATGCTGCATCAGAACAAGAATATACCAGGGTGAGGCGATCAGCATAAAAATGATGATTCCCTTGATTACGTGCAGTTTTTTTATAAGACTGAAATCTCTTTGCGCAAGCATTATAGAAAAAACGACCGCTCCAGGCAGCAGCAAGCCCACTGGACCTTTTGTAATCACCGCGAGGGCGGTTCCGATGTAAAAGAGGTGCCATTTCCCATCGTTTTTTTCAGCTTTATAAACCGAGACGTAACCGTAAATAGCCAGCGTCATAAAAAACGCCAGGCACATATCCGTAACTGATTGACGAGAAAGGACGTAAATTTCAAAGGATGTCGCCCCGATCAACATAGCGATTAGTCCGGTTTTTTTATCGTACAATAGGCTTCCAATCCTATAGATCAGCCATAGAAGAGCGATCCCTGCCAAAAATGAAGGAAATCGCGCTGACAATTCATTAAACCCGAATAATCGGCCGGATAAAACCTGGAGCCAGTAAAAAAAGACCGGTTTGTTCAGCCTTGGTTCATAATTGAAATAAGGAGTGATCAGGTCTCCACTTTCCACCATCTCACGTGCCGATTCAATATAATATGGCTCATCGGGGTCCCATAGAGGAAGATAACCAATGTTCACGGCGTAACATAAACTTAGCGCACCTAATACGATCAATAGAAGCCATGCGGTTGATCTTTCTTTTACCATACCAATCACTATTTAATCACTTTGTAATATGGAACAGCTCTTTTCCTGAGCCAGAACAAGCCGAAGATATCGAAGGCAACCCTGAAGGTTCGGGACCAAAGCTTGTATTTCGACTTTCCCGCCAGACGAGGTCTATGGTTTACCTCTTTCTGAATGAGCTCGATTCCGTTTTGATGGAACAAGTATGGAATGAACCGATGCATCCCGTTAAAAAAAGGCAGCCTCAAAAAATCTTCTTTATAAAAGACTTTTAGCGTGCAGCCGGGGTCCAATGCCCTCACTCCCCCTGCCAGATTGAGAAGTTTTCGAGCCGCGATCGAGAAAAATTTTCTTATGAAATAGTCTTTTCGCCTCGCCCTGAATCCGCAAACCGCCCTGCCCTCCTTTAAATGAAAAGCAAGGTCTGCGATATCGCGCGGATCGTTTTGACCATCTGCGTCAAGCGTGGCAACAACCGGATACCTGGCGTTTCCCACACCGTGATGTATGGCGGCAGATTGACCCTGGTTTCGTTTGAATCTCAATATCGTATATTTCTTGTTCCGCGCCAGTTTTTCAAGAAAATTGACAGTATCATCTGTTGAGCCGTCATCCACAAGAATAATTTCCAGTTTGCCGAATTTATCTTTGACAACCTTTTCCAGCTCTTGCAAGAAACCAGGCAAGACATCTTCTTCATTATAAACCGGAATCACAACGCTTATTTCTTTAAAAACATGCTTATTTTTCATCATTCCAAATCCATCCGCAAACTGTAAGATAAAGAGACGCTTTTTGCAATGAGACTGCTCTACAAAATAAATCATCTCCTTCTCTATATGCGCCTCAACGGTTGACATTAAAAGAAGTATGGAAATAATAAAGAATGAATATTCAGGAATAAATGTGAAGGAGTAAAAAATAATGCGAAAAAACCTGGTTGCTGCGAGTGCCTTTATGATTATATTGTTATTCTGTGTTGCGAATATCAATAGCAGCGCCGCTTTGAATGCAAATAATAAAAAGATCGTTATTCTTTGCTTTGACGGCGTTGATGGCGAGATGACAGCCGATTATATGTCCAAAGGGCTGCTCCCTAACTTGTCCCAATTGTCACAAACAGGCGTCTATTCGCTTCTTGACACAACAAATCCGCCGCAGACTCCTGTATCCTGGGCTGCATTCACAACCGGCTGGCATCCGGGAAAGACCACAATCTTCGACTTCCTGAAAAGGGACGAAGGCAGCTACCTTCCCAGTTTTTCGCAGATTACCATCATTCCGAAGCAATTTCTGTTCGGCAGAGCTAATCCGATAATCTTGTCCCTTGCTGCAGCTGTTGTCTCATTTTTAGTCTTTTATTTACTTATAACATTTCTCTTTAAAAGGAAAAAAGCGGCACTCATTACATCAATTATTATCTTTGTAATAGTTTTACCGGTCGTCTATGTCCTTGTAAGATTATGGATTCCTGTAGAAAATACCTTTGTGCAAAATAATAGAAAAGGCACTCCTTTCTGGGATGTCCTAAACCTTAACGGTATCAGAACAAAAGTTTTTAATATACCAGTCACATTTCCAGCTTCCGGCCAGAAAAACGGCTACCTCCTTACCGGCCTGGGAACACCGGATATTACCGGGAGTATCGGTAAACCCTCGTTTTTCACAACATCCAAATCCTTAATGCCCAGCACCGGAGAGTTCACGGTTACTTTCACCAAACTTGACGAGACATCAGGCGGTGTCTATTACACATTTGTAACAGGTCCGGACCGCAGGAAGGTGACCTTCATGGGAGATAAGAACCAGGAAGAAAAAGTTGACCTGAAATCCTTAAGCTATATAGACCCGGAAGAGGAGAAAAAGAAAAGCCCTGAATACTTATTTGACACCGGCAAGGTATTGCTTCCAGAAGACAAAGAGCAAGCCGTCTCAATTCCTATGCGATTATCGGTGGACAAGCATTCGAGGACTGTAACCATTGAAATGCAGGATCAGAAGCAGACTATCAAGGAAAACCAATGGAGCGATTGGTTTGAGATGAAATTCAAGCTCAATCCCGTCGTTTCACTATGGGGGATCGCCCGTTTCTGCCTTGTAGAAGCGGCGCCTGATATGAAGCTTTATTTGTCGCCCATTCATCTGCACCCCGAATATACATTAATCCCCGTTACTTATCCGAAAGATTGGGGTCACGATCTCTTTAAAAAATATGGGTTATATAAAACTCTCGGATGGGCTGTTGATACCTGGTCGTTGCAGGAACAGCTCATTGACGAAAAGAGTTTCCTTGAAGATGCATATTACACGAGAAGTCAAAACGAAATAATGATGCAGGATACGCTGGAAAAAGGCGATCAGCAGGTAGAGGTACATTATTTCGAATACATTGACAGGATTCAGCATCTTTTCTGGCATCTGATTGACGAAAAACATCCTTATTATAATGCTGAAAAAGCAGAAAAATATAAGAAAGCGATTCAGGAAGGCTATCAGGATATGGACCGCGTAGTCGGCGAGGCTATGAAGAGAATAAACAGCGACACACTTCTCATAGTCGTAAGCGATCATGGATTCCTCTCATGGCGCAGGGCAGTCAATTATAATACATGGCTTGCCCAAAACGGCTATATCGTTCAAACCCAGTGGGATACCCGTCCGATGGAACTTCAGGACCTGTTCGGTGAACGGACAGAAAATTTCTGGCCCAATGTTGATTGGTCCAAGACAAAGGCATACGCTCTCGGGATTGGCAATATCTACCTGAACGTTCTCGGCAGGGAACCGAACGGAATAGTGACAAATGAGGAATATGATAAAATCCGCGACGAGATAGTCGAGAAGATGCCGAAGTTGGTGGATCCCCAGACCGGAATGAACCCAATCGTCAAAGTTTACAAGAGAGAGGAAATCTGGGACGAGTTCGACACAAAGATCACTCCCGACCTGAGGGTTTGCACAAACGAATATTACAGGGTTTCATGGCAATCAACCCTTGGAAATATTCCCAAAGACCTCTTTTATGACGTCAAGAACAACTGGTCAGCCGATCATTGCTCCGCAGATCCCTCGATGGTTCAGGGTATCTTCTTCTGTAACAGAAAAATCACCAAGACAACCAATCCAAAACTTGTGGACATCTTCCCGACCGTTCTAAAACATTTCAGAATTGATCCGGCAAAATACCGTCCAAGCGGAGTCAACCTGTTTGAATAAAATAGATTGGGAAGACTTGAATCATGATATAAAGGCTGTCATAAGGACAGCCTTTTTTCTTATAATCTTGATAACTCTCCCACGTTATGGTTTAAGCGAGGAAATAGTCACCGTTGACAGATTAAAACAGGAAAATGACCGTTTAAATTCGATAAAAGGCGAAATTGCCGACATCACACGGCAGGTGAAAGAATTCGAGACTAAAGAAAACAGCATTCTGGAGGATGTAGAGAAATACCAATTGATGCTCAGCCTGAGAACCGCGGAGCTGCGGGGGATCGAGCAAAACCTCACGACGACTGAGCTGGAAATAGTCAAGATTAATTCGGAAATCAGACATATTGAACACGGCATCCAGCAAAGCATGACATACCTCAAAGGAAGATTGAGAACAATGTACAAACTTGGGGAATATAACTACTTCAAGATACTTCTATCTCTCAAAACGCCTGACCAAATGAAGAAAGGGGTATGGTATTTATCCCGCCTGACAAAAGAGGACAAGAGACACATCACATTGATGGAGAAGGAATCCAGGAAGCTCAATTTGAAACTTCAAGAATCCAAAACCAAAAAAAAGGAGATATTGGAGCTAAAGGACCTCTCCGAAAAGAAGCACGACCAGATATCGCTCCTACTTTCTGACAAAGAGAAACTTCTCCAGGACATCAGGAGCACGAGAACCTTGCGCCTTGCAGCTATCAGTGAATTGAATGCTGCGTCCGACCAACTTGAAGAGCTCATCCATAACATCGCCGAGGGCGCTTTGGACGCCACTACTGATATTAACCTTAACATTAAAAACTTCAAAGGACTCCTGAACCCGCCGGTGGAAGCAAAGATTCGGAAAAAATACGGAGAGGAGGTACATCCGGTTTTTGAAATTAAAATACCGCATAACGGAATCACATATGCGGTCAAGTCCGGCACGGAAATACAGACGATATTCAATGGCAAGGTAATATATAACAAAAGATTTAAGGGCTACGGCAATCTGGTGATAATTGATCATGGCTCCGGCATTGTCTCTTTTTACGCTCATCTGTTGAAACCTTTGGTAAAATTGGGGGATCAAGTCTTAAGAGGACATAAGATCGGATTATCCGGAGAAAGTGGCTCCCTTGAGGGCGAGATATTATTCTTCGAAATATTAGAGGATGGAAAACCGTCTGATCCTATGGTATGGTTAAAAAACAAGGAAAAGTGAAAGTATGTTATCGAAATTTTCCAAAAGGCTGATAATAATCGCAAGCCTGCTCGTCGTCACGGTTTTGCTTGGAATCGTGATCGGCCAAACACGCGAAAAAAATGATGTCCTGAAGGGGATAGACCTTTTCGGGGAAACTCTTTATTACGTCAAAAATAGATATGTCGAGGCCGTGAATGACAACAAGATTTTCAACGGCGCTCTGCACGGACTCGCAGAAAATCTGGACCCGGAGTCTTTCTTTCTTGAACCTGCTGAATATGAGATTTATCTTAAATCCGGAAACAAATTTCCCCAGGATAATATTGGCATAGGCATAATCAAGGTCGCCAGATTTCTTCGTGTAATTTCAGTTGAACCGGGAAGTCCCGCCGCCAAGGCCGGTTTAGAAACCGGAGATGTTTTAACCCATATCGAAGGCAGAGCCGGTTATGATCTTTCAATCTTTCAGGCCTATATGCTCCTTGCAGGCAAATCGGGGATAAAAATATCCATTGATATCAACAAGGGCGATACCGGCCAGGAAAAGAAACTGGATATCATTCGCAATAATTTTCCATTGACTCCGCCTGTTTACGACACTTTCTCAGGCGGCATTCACTATATCTCTCTGAGACATTTCTATCCCGAAGATATCAACGAATTGAAAAAGATTATGAACATAATTAACGGACAACCGCTTATCATCGATATTAGACAAAACTACTATGGTTCCAGCGAAGGCCTTGCCTCAGCCTTGGACATATTCATCGGAGAAGGTAACCTCTTCAAAGAAGAAAAATCCAAAAAAACCGTCAAAGATTATGAAAGCAAACCCGATAAACTAGTGATTACCCCTCCACCGCGCATCATCGTGGACGAATCAACGTGCCATTTTGCCGAGATCTTCGGCGCTGTTCTGGCAGAAAAAAAAATAATAAAATTGTGCGGAAGGCAGACAAGAGGCCTTATCGGAATTCAAACGGCTGTCCCGATTCAAAAAAAGGGGGCGATGTATCTTACAACAGAAATATTCCTGACGCCTGAGGGCAATAACATTTATTTAAAAGGCATCAAACCGGAAATCGAGATAACGGTCGAACCAGAATCCGTGGAAAAATCCATACCGGTTAAATCCGACAAAGGGATGATCGAACGTAAAGACCCTATGCTCGCAAAAGTTCTGGAGCTGACTGCCCAAAAACCCAAATAAGATTTTAAGGTTGCCGACGATATCTTCTGAATTATGAATATTAAAGCGCATCATAAGATTATTCTGATTGTCTTAAACTGCTTGATTATTTTAGCTGCGTTATCAATCATAAATATGTCTGCAGTTGAAAATAATTTAAAATATGATAATCAAAGGCTTCCAAATAATCAACCTTTTTCAGATCCGCAACGTCTAAATAATTTGAAGCACAAAGTAATAATAATAATTGATGACGTCGGTTTGGATATGGCACATTTTACGGAGCTTATGAACCTGCCGCAAAAACTCACCGTCTCGATACTTCCTGGAGAAAAATACTCTGGAATATGCTCCGAAATCGCCTATCAAAAAGGTTTTGACGTTATGCTCCATCAGCCGATGCAACCGCGAGACATCGCAGAGAATCATTTAGGATCCGGCGGAATTTTCGTTTCTATGAAACCGAAAACTGTTGAAAAGATTTTAATTGAGAACCTTTGTAACATTCCGCACGTCAAAGGCGTAAATAATCATATGGGGTCGTATGCAACTACAAAAACTGAATTGATGAATGTTGTGATGAAGGTTCTCAAGGAAAAGAAAATGTACTTTGTGGACAGCATAACAACCGGCAGTTCAAAAGCCTACGCAACCGCTTTAGATGCCGGAGTTCATGCTCTTAAACGGGATATCTTCATCGATACCAACGATGGATACGAGTATGCGGTAAAACAATTGCAGAATTTGAAAAAACTCGCGCGGAGAAAAACTATTTCCGTTGCGATCGGCCATTGTAAACCTGCAACCATCAAGGCATTGAAAAACATATTGCCGGAATTCGAAAAAGATGGTATAGAAGTGATCAGGGCTTCAGAGGTGTTTGTCGAATGACCCGTTATATCGAATTCATCAATAAAAACTCGAAATTTATCTTAAACCTGTCCATCACCTTTCTTTGCATAATAATAGTCCTTTACCTTTTTTTTAAAAAGGAGGATAAGGCAGAGTCATCGCAGGGAATTCTGAAACAGCAATTTGAAGATACGATAAATAATGTTTCGCAGAGTCTATCGAATTTAGCAGATAAATTCCTGCCTATACGATCTTCCCTTCGTTCTTCCAATCCACTCGAGGATAGCAATGCCGTAAGCAATCAAGCCCACGTGGTTATTGATGAAACGCCGTCTTTCGATTTGGGAGAATTTCTCAGCAATCCTACGGTTGAGGAAATTTTATACAAAGCCGTCCTTGCGGTTCTGATCACCTATCTAATCGTATCTTATATCCTTCGAAAAAGATAAATTTTCCCTATTCCAAAACAACGGTACCGATAAAAACCCGTTCCCTGGAAATCGCGCTATTCCCTGGATTATTCACCCTAAGCCTCTTTCCGCTCTCGGGGCGCCATAATCCGGCGTAAATGTTATATTGTCCTTTGGGAAGCGCTTTTTGCCAGCTCAATTGCAGCTGTTCAAGCCTTGAGCCATTTTCAATATTTTGCAGCGGCTTGATCTTATAGCTTCCGCTGATCATACGTTTGGTGATTCTTAAAACACCGTCAGGAAGGAAGCGCCCGATAAATTTTGGAATAAAACGTTGTGTTTTAACCATATGAACGAACAGTGACGGTATATCTGATTTTCCTTGCCTCAATGCAGAATCAACGAAGATTTGACCTTCCAATCGATTTAATTTATTGAAAGTTCTATTGAAACTTATGACGAGCTCCCAATTGTTCTCAAATGTTAAGGTCCTAATATTAACATGGGAAAAAAATTTGAAACCCAATAACCTACCGTCAAGACCGGATTTCTCTGCCGGCTTTTTTACGGTGTCTGTTTCGAGCACGACTTTGATTATTTCACTAGTCACATTGTTAATATCGAACATCAGGGTTGGTTTAATATAAAACCGGTCCCGCGCAGTCCCCACAGCCATCTTCGAGACAAAAACTTCCTTATCGTCCATATTTACCTTGAGAGTGGCGCCGGGCGTCAATGTTTCAACTTCAATATAAGCGGGATACTTGGATGCCTTGATAAAATAGGTCGCTTTTTTGCCGCTCCAACGAAGAGGGATGCCGTTTTCACTGTCGAGCGGATACCAATCCATACCCAATTGATTATCATTTAGTCCCGCAATGATTTCTTCTCCTGCAATGATCGGCCGCCGCCAACCGGTCCCACGGCAATAGATACAAGCGGGTGGTATCTCTTCCGTCTTGATCTTTTCCCGAAGCTCTGTCATATCCCTGCCGAACCAAATGTCATTAAAATCAGCTGAATTAAGATTGCCCATTGCCGGCAAGCCGCAGCAGGGTGAAACACCACCTTCCGATGAAATGAAAACGGCATTCCACGGCTCTATACAATCTTTTATGAGTTTGTGGCCTTCTTGTTCAGGGATCTTATGCTCCACAAGGTTTTCACCTCGCGCGGTTTCGAATTGATCTAGGGGGAACAACTCAAGCACCACTCCCAAATCCGATGCAATCTTTAATGCTTTGCTGTAATTTTCAAATCCCAGTTCCCTGTTGTGGATAAAGATATCCTTTTCATGGACAAGGGTTTCCGGCACCTCGCTCAAGGCTTGCAAGACCACTTTCCTCGCTCCGAGATCATGAGCTGTTTTGATAAACTCCGGCAGCTCGGCGATATTGTCAACCATTCCAACAAAGGACAAATCAACCGTCGGCAAGTTCGAACCCATTTCTTCCTTGATTTTTTTAAGGGAGCGAAGATTTTTGATCACTTTCGCATAATCCGAATTTCTGATTTTTTTATATGTTTCGGCTGTCGCTGCATCCAGGGAAACATTCAGATTATATATTTTCAGATCAATAAGCTTTCTGCATACTTCGGCAGTCAGAAGATGCCCATTTGTGATCATATTCAGCGTTATAAAAAGACGTTTGCATTCCTTCAAGAGCGCAAAAAGCTTTTGTCGTGCAAGGAGCGGTTCGCCGAAACCCATGAGATTGATATGATAAATACCTTGAAGCACCTGGCCGACTATTTTTTCCAGGACTATATCCGAGATTTCGTTATCTGGTTTATGAGTATGAAATCCCACAGTCTTGGGACACATAATGCATCGAAGATTACAGCGCGAGGTCAGCTCCAGATTGAGAAACCGCGGATATATCGCTTCGGCTTTTTTTAAATGCTCTATGTATTTCCAATTTTCTTCGAGATGGATTTCTTGTTTCATTGAATTCCTTTACCGGCGGCAATGCATTTAATTAATTATAGAATATTTTTCTTTTTATAATCTGATTCTGCTTTTTCGAGTAATGTTTTTCTAGCATAGGGACGGATTTCCTTCATGACTTTCCGGACAGATGCCGTGATTAGTAAAATAAGAACCAGGGATGAAACCGTGAAAGTCGTGAACACACCTGTGACAAAACTTCGTGGAAAATATCGCAGTTCGACGCGGTTCGTTCCCTTGTCAACCGGGATACCTCGCAAAATATAATCCGTTCTTATAACAGGAACGCTTCTTCCATTCACCTTTGCCGACCATCCGGGCATCCAAACTTCGGAAAGAACAAGTAGTCCGGCTTTTTTCACATCCGTCTCTAATATTATCCTGTTGGATTTATAATCCTTAATAATTACTTTTTCTTTCGGAAAGATTTCGGGTTGATCTATTCTCAGATTGCCTGATTTGGTGAATTCGTCTAATTTAAACGACTCGCGAACAATTAAAGCTGTTGAAGCAGGATCAAATCCATTCAAGTTATTATTGTATACATCATAGTTTTTAATCTCCTCGATTTTATGAACAACCCACGCCCTCGGCAGCACGGCAATATTTTCATACAAATAAACACTGTTCTTGTCTTTATCCTTATATTCATCCCTTAAGTTGAAATGCCTATACTCATCAAGTTTTCTATCGCTGATTATATATTTAACATTAAGCAAATCTAAAATCATAAGGTTCTTTAGCTTGCCTCGGCACATAAACGCAATAGGCAGCTGCTCTGTCGTCCTTCCAACCTTATCGCCCAACAGGAGATTCGTAAAATTGAAGTAATGTTTCAAAATAATAGGATCAAGACCGGTTATCTTTTGTAAATTGTATCGTAAAGCCATTTGTTGGGGAACCGGTTTGATATCATAAATCCTGAAATATGATTCATCGTTGGAAATTTTCCGGAGCCATGGAAAATCTATAGCATCTTTGCTGACATTTTTAGTTTGAAGAAGAGGATATGCTATGGATAAGAGATCCAGAGCTAGGAAAATGGTCAGGCAAATCACAGACCAGGTTCTATTGATCCTGAGAAAATATACAGCGGAGAAGATCACTATCAAAATTAAAGAATGAACCGCCGAGAGCGAGATCACAACACCGATTTCCGTCGAGTATAGCCCTGGCTTCAATGTTTTTATCAGGGAATCAACCGGGCGGGCAGCCAGAATAAAGACAGTAAGCAGGCAGAGGAAGATCAGAAACATGGCAAAAATCCTTTTATCCTCAAATTCTTTTCCACGCTCCAAGAATTTCTTCAGTCCGAAGCATGAGGTCACTATCAAGGCGAAAACAAAAATGAATAGAAAAGTTGACGGTATTCTGAAGAGATTCATACCTGGAATAATTTTATAGAAAACTTTATATACCGGCGTAAATCTGCCGAAACTGAGAATCAACGATAATCCCGCAAGAAACAACCAGGGATAACCCTCCTTGTTCCGCTTTCCGAAAAGGAAATAAAGCGCAAGAAGAGCTGGTAGTATCCCCGCGTATCCATATAGTTCCGTATAGTTCTCGGCTCCGATGTAACTACCGTCAATCGGCGATCCGAATATGTTTGGATAGAAAAAAGACAACATGTGCCAGGCCGGGAGGGACATTGTTGTGCAAAAATCGTAATCCGAGAGCGTACGTATAGACCATGCTGTGGTTTCCATGGACGGTAGCAATTGTCCCGCTCCGATTCCGACCGCGATCAGAGCTCCGAGAATAAGCAGCATATATTTTCGGAGCAGTGTCCGGACGTTTTTTTTCTCTATTAATTCTTCAATGGATAGAAATAAAATAAAAAAACCCATAGAAAGCGCGCACACATAGAACAAATGCAAATTTCCTGCGTTCAACTGCAAACCCCAGGCCAAGCCCAACGCTAAAGCCGTTGTCCATCCTGGTTTCTTCCATAACTGATTCAATATCAGGAAAAGCAGCGGAACATAGGAAATTACGGCAATATTGGTAAGCTGGCCATAGCTTATTCTCGCTATCCACGCACCGCCTAAGATAAAAGCGATTGATCCGAAAAGCGCAATAAACCTGTTATCGAGGAGCCTCTTTACGAGATAAAACATCCCTATGCCCGCAAGCAGAGTATGGAAAACAAGATAAAATTTGAAGACTGAGTCAGGATTATAGTGGATGAAGAGAATATTCAGCGGATAAAAATAGGTGGAGGCCGTTGGATGTCCCAGGAAGGGCATCCCCGAAAAAACCATCGGATTCCATAGCGGGATTTCGCTGTCACGGAAAAAAGAATCATTAAGGAAAGATTTCCAGAAACGATGCTGGCCCCACCAATCCTTCGCCGGATAGAGTTGACTATCAGGGGAAAAAATCAAAGTTGCATACAGAAAAAGCGTTGCAAGAACGATTATCAGCAGAAACGGTATATTTTTTTTCATTTTATGCCGGCAGATTTATAAAATCTTTGTCTATTTCTTAAAGCGAATAACCCAGAATAATTGGGTGAGATTGACAAGCGCTTCGGGAATGCGGTGGAGCACCCCTACCCTTGTCCCTCTCAGCTCGGCTATTACAGCCGGGAGTTCTTTGATTTTCAGGCCTGCCCTTTGCGCTCTTATCACAAATTCCGTCGAAAACAGATTATTAAAAACCTTGCAGGACCGCGCAATCGGCAGGAGTTTGTCCCTTTTAAAAGCCTTCAAGCCATGCGTATCAGTTCCCTTGAATCCGAGCAAAATCTTCAGAGAAGTATTAAAACCCCAAGTGATAAATCGGCGCAGATATGGGCGTTTGTCAATCGCTCCGGGTGCTCTCTTTGAACCGACAACAAGATCAAATTTATCCAATAAATTCAAGCTTTCAGACAAGAACTCCATGCTGTAAAAATCAATTTCAAACACAACAATCCTGTCATATTTTGCGTTTTCTATTCCTTTCTGAAGAGCCTTGCCGTAGTTAGGTTCACCAAGACAAAAATAATTGAAGATTTTTATCTCTTTTTTAAGCTTTTCGGCAATCCCTACCGTCCTGTCGGTGCTTCCATTTTCACAAATAAGAAGCTCGAATCTTGATTTTGTTTTCGGAATCTTCGAAATAATACCTTTTATGGATGATTCGAGTATATCTTCTTCGTTGTAAACGGGTATTAAAATCGAGAACGGTTTTTCATCGCCGTATTTTATTCGTTTCGCCTTTTCCAAATTATCTGCCTCCAATTTCATTCAGCATCTCCGCAGCGTCTTTGCCTTCCAGGATCGCATCCTCCATCGCAGAATATTCCCATGCTCCGAATCTGCCGATAGAGTATATTCCTTTATCATTAAGGTAAAGCATTATCGAGCTCACAGCCTCGTGCCTGTTTTCGTCATATAAAACATATCCAACATCTATATCGAACAGCTTTTCATATACTATATCGTCAATATTTGATATCAGACCAATTTTCATTAAATCCCCGACTATCCTTTCCCTTGCGCCTTCCTTTTGGAACGGTTTGCGGTCGGAATAGGATATTTCCGTATATACTGTTGTATAACCGGCAGGAGCGACGAAAGAAGAAAAGTTCGTGGGGAAACCGATTCTGTAGCAGTTTAATTCAGGTTCAGGAAGATAAATCCAATCTTTATCCTTAAATCTTTCTCCCTTTATAGCAAGGTTCAAATTATAGACAGAAATATATCTGAGTCTTTCGTTGAATTCTTTTATTTTCTGAGGCGCCGAGCTCATCAAGCCGACGAAAAATTTCAGCGGCGCCGTCGTTATGAGATTCCGGTAGTAAATTTTTAATCCATTATCGGTTGTAACCATTTTATTGTCTTGGTCAATCTCGATAGCTTCGCAATCGGTAAGCAACCGGGTTTTATCGAGTCTTTCGTAAACGGCGCTTACAAGGGATTCAATTCCACCTTTCCTCGGATAGAAGAATGAAGCATTATAACCCACACGATCCGTGTTATCGAAAAGCGCCCCGTCGATGATCTCCTCTATTGTAACTTTCGGGACATATCCCGTCTGCCAATCCGTGGTCAACTCCGACGGAGGAATCGTCCACAACTTTGCATTATAAGGAACCATAAAATGTCTTGCTATTCCGTCGCCGAAATGATTATAAATCCAATCCTCGAAACTGGAGCCTGTCCTTTCCTTCCGGTTGATAAATCCTAACAGTATTTCCTTGATTATTTGAGGCGGCAGTCCGTAGGTGTTTTTCTGGAAGGGATACCTCGTATAAATGCCTTTACTGAAAATCCAGGAGTTTCTGTTTTTCTCCAGCAAATTCGTTCCAAGATGTTCTCTGATGAACTTTCGTGTGTATTCGTTCTTAAGGTGTAAAAGATGCCCTGTGTGATCGAAAAGAAAATCGCCTGATTTCTCCGTCCTTGCCAATCCACCGGGTCTGTTTTCTTTTTCGATGATCAGGTATTCTCTTTCGAGATGTCGGGCGAGACTCAAGCCCGTAAGTCCTGCGCCTATTATCAATACATCAGTTTTAATATCTTTCAAAAGCAGGCTCCAAATCGCGCTTATTGACCGGATTTTCGTTTTCTGATAAGTATTAATAAGCCAAAAACACGGCCGTTTGCAAAAAACCGAGTTTAAAATAACGGCTAAAAAAGTCAAGAATGCTGATTCTATTGTTGATAAGTGATATTATAACAGTTGAGACAAAAAATGAATAAAGCAAACCAGACAAAAAACCGAAAAACCGGTAAAAAAATGCGGAAAGTATCGGTGATAATCCCTGCATATAACGAAGCCCCGGTTATCGGCAAGGTCATTAAGGATTTGAAAAAAATCAAAGAAGTGAGTGAAATCCTGGTGATTGACGACGCCTCGACGGATGGAACGAAAAAGGCTGCTGAGAACGCAGGCGCAAAAGTGATAAGTCATCCTTACAATAAAGGCAACGGGGCTTCGATTAAAACCGGTATTCGAAAAGCCTCAAACGACATCGTGATTTTAATGGACGGCGACGGACAGCATAGCCCATCCTTTATCCCTAAATTCATCGAACAGCTCGAGGAATACGATCTGGTGATAGGTTCCAGGGACGCGGCAGCTGAAGCGAACGGCCTGCGGAGGATCGGAAACACTATTTTAAAGATGGTCGCATCCTATCTCAGCGGATATAAAATAAAAGACCTCACATCCGGCTACAGAGCGGCAAAAAAGGAATATATCAAAGAATTCCTGCCGCTTTTTCCGAATCGTTATTCTTACCCGACCACAAGCACGCTGGCATTCTTGAAGGCGGGATATAACGTAGGATACTTGCCGATAACCACCGAAAAACGTGTCGGCAAAAGCAAACTGAAACCCTTCCGTAACGGTTTCAAGTTCATGCTGATAATTCTGAGAATCAGCACGCTTTTCAGCCCGATGAAATTTTTCCTGCCGCTAAGTGTCATCTCATTTTTCAGCGGGATCATCTATGGCTTGTATTCGGTTATTGATCATATGAAGCTGCCTAACACCGCCGTTCTCTTGATATCGGTCGGGATTCTGATTTTTATGATGGGGCTTATATCAGAACAGATAGCCATGCTCAGGTTCGAGCGACACGACCACTAATACCGGAAAAAACGGCATCACACGCTTCATCTTGCTTGACAAAATGTATTGTTCAATTATCATACTGATGATCTTTGCAGAAGTGGCGGAACTGGTAGACGCGCTAGGTTCAGGGTCTAGTGAGCGTTCGCTCGTGGGGGTTCGATTCCCCCCTTCTGCACCATTTTTAATTCCAGTTGAAGTCTCACTAAGAGGCTTCTTATCTTCATAGATCTCGATATATATTGTCGATTATTAACATCTATGGCATTACAATATATATTATATAATATTGCCAGCGATACGATGATCAGAATCAATTATCAGGAGATATGGCGAATAACGGCAGGCATCGTGGATGCCACAATCTCACTATTTTTCCCCTCCACATGCCTTGCCTGTGGACGACCGTTCGACCACGATCGGATTTTATGCCCTGATTGTCGTGATAAAATACGAGCCATTAAAAAACCCTATTGCATTCAATGCGGATACCCGCTTTACACCGATAATACCGGGAATGTCCTTGAATCTTTCGTTTGCGGAGACTGTAAAATTCATAAGAAATGGTTCGATATCGCTTCGGCGGCATGCCATTACAATGATCAGGCGCGAAAGCTGATTCACAAATATAAATTCGATGGTTTAACAGGCATTTCCGTGTTCCTCGGGAAGCTGATACTGCAAAAATATCTTTATGATGACCGCCTCGGTGGGGAAGACATGATTATCGCAGTTCCGCTTCACAGGACTCGGCTGAGAGAGCGCGGATTCAACCAGGCGGAACTTCTTGCAAAATATCTCTCCCGATACGCAAGCATACCGGTTGCACCCGATGTTTTATTTCGTATAAGAAACACCGAACCACTCTATGATATGACAATAGAGCAAAGACAAAAAAATCTGCACGGCGCATTCAGGGTCATTGACAAGTCTCGAATTAAGGATAGAACGATCCTTGTTGTTGATGATATCTTTACAACCGGCTCCACTGCCTATGAAGTGGCAAGGACCTTGAAAAAAGCAGGCGCGATGAAAGTACATGTCCTTACCGTATGCCGGGCACTGTCTTCTCTATGATTTTTACAAAATCTCCTGGATATGATATCCTGCAGGGGTAAGAAGGGCAAAAAATGCTTAAAGATATAAAATATTTAACCCTTTGTTCAATGTTTTTATTGATCGCATTCTCACTGAATTCAACAGCGCAGACAAAAATCCATCTGGACTTGAGGTTTAAAAGCCTGACAAAAGATGTTCAACAGCCACGGAAAGGGAACAAGGTCACTTTCACAATAATCTCAGAGAAAAAAGGCACAGGCACAGCGGACAAAGTTCGGCTTGTTTGCAAATTGAGGCATTATCAGGTTGTGGATCAAGAGATTGATTTTTCCACAAATAGCACTTCAACCACAACATACACTTGGAGTTCCCTGCCCGGTGATCAAACTTTCAAATGCATAATAGATTCAAACAATATATACACGGAGACCGACGAAAATAATAATGAAGCGAAACTCGAATTCAACGTTGCACTGCCACGCCTTCCGAATATACCTTATAAAGATTTCATTCTAATACCGGATTATTCCGCATCGGTTGTTCGCTTTGAAGGGATGCCATCCGCCAGAAGGGTTTTTCAGCTGCCGGATCTTACTGCCACCAAAATAACCCTGGACAGCGGCAAAAAGACGGCAAATATATATATAAGGAATCTCGGAATCGGTTTTTCCGCCAATTGGGAATATAAACTTGCCTGGGGCAGATCGTCTCCGGACGAAGATTTTTGCGAAGGCGCGAAAATCGGAATAATTAAATCCTATGCTAATTTCCAGGTATCCTGTTCACTTCCGTTGGATTTCTTTACAAAATACGCGGATACAAACCTTCAATTCAAGCTTGCATTGGATTCGAAAAATAAGGTGGATGAAGTCGATGAAATCAACAATCTTTTTTATGAATCAATAAGGGTACGCAAAGAACAACCGAAGATTGTGATCGAACAGGGATTATAATATCCCATTGCTTTAATGTTCAAACTCAAGCTGAAACGGACCTCAATCCTATGATTCCAACAGTCGTAATAATCGGAAAACCCAACGCGGGCAAATCCACGCTCTACAATCGTCTGACAAGAACGCGTGACGCTATAGTTGATGATATGCCGGGTGTCACCCGCGATGCAAAAGCCGGGGAAGTAAGCCTGGGCGATCGGGCATTCAATATCATTGATACCGGCGGTTTTTTCCCAGACGATCCAGGTTTGATTCCGACCCTGATCAAGGAAAAAGCTTTCGATGAAGTAAATGACGCGGACGCGATTATATTCCTTATGGATGCACGGGAAGGTGTAACTTCTGCGGAAAAAGAAATCGCAAAGATTCTGCGCGCTACCGGAAAAACCATAATCGCAGTCGGCAATAAAGCAGACGATCCCCAAAAGAATTATCAAAAAAACGATATTTTCTCTCTCGGATTCGAAGATACTGTATTTATTTCCGCCGAACATATAATTAATATTGATACGCTTCTCGAGCTTATAGTTTCGAAAATTCCTGTGGCAAAGATTCAAAAAAAATCGCTTTCCGCCTCGACGATAACAATCGTAGGCAAGCCAAACGTCGGAAAATCCACTTTTATGAACGCCTTACTAAAGGAATCTCGGGTGCTTGTCAGTGAAATTCCTGGAACCACACGCGATGTGATAGATGTGGAATTCAATTATAAAAAGCATAATTTCATCCTGCTGGACACCGCCGGCATCCGGGATAAAGCAAAGATATATTCTCCCGCTGAAATCTATTCAGTGTTGAAAGCGAGAGCTACAATAGAGAGAGCCGACGTCACGCTTTTTATGATAGATTGCACTTTGCCTTTTACACACCAGGACAGAGCAATCTCTCGCCTGATTGATGAAAAAGCCCGGGGCGTGATAATCCTACTGAATAAATGGGATCTGGTACCCGATCAACACGGAAACTTCGACAGAATCATAGAAAATCTGCATAAGAATATATCCTTGCTTGATTATGCTCCCACTGTCACGGTTTCAGCGAAGGACGGCATCAGGGTTTTCAAAGCGATGGATAAGGTATTGGAAATATTGAATGTTCAGAATAAAAAGGTAAACACCGGACCTTTGAACAGGGCATTGATATCTTATTATGACGAGCGCCACCCTGCGGCTGCTGGCAGAGGTTATATCAAGCTGAATTATATCATCCAGACATTCTCCAAGCCCTGTAAAATGATGATTTTTACAAACAGGCCGAATGAAATAGAGGATTCATATAAAAAATACCTTGCAAGGCGTTTAAGAGAGGATTTTCACTTCGAAGGATTACCCATTCATTTAGAATTTAGAAAAAAATGACGTTTTCTTTAAGTATTGCTTTAAAAATCTCATATAACTGCCGATTTTATCAGATATAATTTGACTTAAGCCGAATACGGCATTATATTATTTCTGTAAGCAATTATTTTCGGAGATGGTTTTGTCTATTGAAGATAATTTGAAAAAAGTAAGAGAGAGCGTTGCCAGGGCGGCAGTTCGTTCAGGCCGAAGGTCTGATGATATAAAAATTGTCCTAGTTTCAAAAACCCATCCCACCTCATATATCCAAGAAGCCTACGACTTGGGAATAAAAAAGTTTGCGGAAAACAAAGTGCAAGAGGCCGCCGCAAAGATTCCTCTGCTACCCCCAGATATTGAATGGCATCTCGTGGGCCATCTACAGACCAACAAGACGAAAACCGCAGCGGAAAATTTCAGCGTTATACAATCCATAGATTCTATTAAGCTGGCTACAAAATTGGAGCTTGATAGCGCCGAATTGAACAAAATAATTGATGTCTTGATTCAATTAAACCTCGCTGGCGAGGAAACCAAGTTCGGAATACCTCAAGAGGAATTTTATGGTCTTTGCGACTATTTATTGGAGAGATGCCCTCATTTGAATTTAACCGGCTTGATGTGCCTGCCCCCTTATATTACTGATACTGAGAAGATCAGGCCATATTTCGTTTCCCTCAGGAAGTTTTTTGACGAATTCAATAATAAGTATTCCAAAAAGATCAAAGAATTATCTATGGGAATGAGTAATGACTATGAGGTGGCAATTGAAGAAGGCGCCACAATCGTCAGGATAGGAACAGCAATTTTTGGAGATCGAAATCAATAACAAATAAGGAGGTTGTTAGTTATGAGAATATCGCCGCTGGATATCCTTCAGCAAAAATTTAAATCAAAGATAAAAGGTTATGATTCCGAAGAGGTTGAAGCATTTTTGAATCTTGTGGCAGAGGATTATAAAAAAGCCAATGAGGAAATCAGCCGTCTTACCGAAAAAATCGATGAGCAAAAAAAGGAAGTTGAGGAATTGCTTGCGCGAGAAAAAGTTCTCAAAGAAGCAATAATCAGCACGAAAAAAATCTCCGAGCAAATACAACAAAATGCGGAGAACGAGGCATCAAACATCATCAAACAGGCGGAAATGATGGCTCATACTATAATGGAGCAAGCCCGAAACGAGGTCTCTAAAACCATGAATGAGATAGACAAGCTTCGTGTTTTTCGCAAGCAAATATATCTCAAGCTTGAATCCGAGCTAAGCCTTTTCCTTAAAACACTCGATGAGTTCAAGGAAAAGATCGAACAGGAGGATAAGATCAGTATCATCAGCGCATACGATCTTGCCGTGAATACGAAGTAGAAAAAATGGTTTTATACAATGCTTTACTCTAATCTTTAGAAGATTGCGATAGATTAATATTGGGAATCGGGGTCACGTGGAATTAACATTGTAGTCATTATTCGCTCCTTATTCATTTTTTTGATATAATTATCCTCACAGCAGTAGGACCCCCACAAAGTAATTAAAAGGCTTGAGATCACTAGGTTATAAATGAATAAGGCTTTTCTGATTTTGGACAGAAATAAGAGATTTCTTCTTTTTATAGAAGAAATCATTTTAAAAAAATACCCGGATTCAAAGGTATATTTATCGGACAGCATCAATAACGCTCTGGCAATCCTGAAATTCAATGAAATTAATGCCATCATCTGCGAAGACCAGCTGGAAGATGTTCTTCGTTTTTCCCAATTTTCTACATTTAAGAAATTAAGCCCGGGCATTCAAATAATTGCCACGACGTCATATCATACTCCCGAATTCAAAGCCGGCGCTATCTGTAACGGGGCTGTCGAATCGGTCATCAAACCGATACCGGTTGGAATATTTAACAGACTACTCGACTACACTTTCGAAGTGATAGACCTCTTGTCCAAAAAATCCTTGCTCCTTCAGGACATTTTAATGCTGACCAACGAGGGTCAAGTATTTTCAATGTCAACCGCTAAATCGTTGATATCCTCCCTCGAAAACCGATTTCCATTGTTGAAAGCTCAAACAACTTTTTCCTGGGGAGTGCTGCGGTCATTTACGGAGCTGTTCAATCTTCCGATGAACGACAAGATAATTCTTGAACTTGCGCTCGCATTCTTCGGAATTACATTTGATTATAAACTGATAATTACAACGCCAGATTCCGCGGATTCCAGAAATCATAAAACCGGGACATTGATCACTCCCAATATCCTGAAAAATTCTTTAATAATCATTCAGGATTCTTTCAATTGGCAAAAAGATGAATCAACGTATGAAGCTTCGGACTCGTCCCTCCATCTTTTATCTGACATTCTCGCCGTGATAATTGCGTTTATATCTTTAACCCGCAATAACGGATTTTCGAAACCTCTTAATGAAGAAGAGGCTCTATTCATTTTAAGAAAGTTCTCCGGCACCCGGTTCGATCCAACTATCATCGCCGCGTTGGGCGCCCTAAATCAACCTATCACGGATGGCATGGTAAAAGATTAATGTTCAGATAATTGGTCTCGTCATCCTTCTACTGTCCAATCTCGCATAAATAATCCGCTGAAATATCTTGCGGTTCATTTTTTAGAATATCGGAAAAAATATCAGTTTCTTTTATGCTGAAATAAGATAAAATTAAGAAGGGTTATGTTCACATCTAACAGCAGAGTATTGCTTTTTTTAAGAAAATCAACTGTTTTGCAGCTGTTTCTGATCCAAATATTATTAACCGTACTTTCCGTAGTATGAAAAATACCATTCTCAACAGAGTTCCGCAAACGTCCGATAACTCTTTGTTTGCATTCTGTAAAATATTTTTCAAATGTAGTGGAGAGAAAAATCTTTTTTAAATAGGAGATGAACCATGCGGATAATTTTACGTATTTTTCTGGTAATTCTTGCCGGGCTCTTGGGCGGGACACTTTTCGCACAGACTTTCGAGCGGACGACAACAGAGACGGTACAGTTGGATGCCGCCGGAAAGGCCATTCTCAAACGAGTGGACCAAATCCCCGGCTCTCCTTTGGGTGAGATTTACGCCCAGCACGCCAAAGCAATGCAGGAGTACACGAAAGTCAAGAATGACTTCCTCAAGGAACAGGGACGGACTTGGTCCCTCTTGACAGGCAAGATACCAAGATACAAGTTGGAAGACCAACAGATTGGGAACGGCATCACACGCACCCTATCAGGCACCTACCCTGGGTTTGCCCATATTCCGAAGGACGACAAAACCGTGCGCGAGGTTTGTATCAAGCAGTTCGTTGACAAGAAAAAAGACGAGAAGCGCCTGCTCCAGTATTATGAGCTTATACTCGACTCCCATTTCTTCGAGACGGCCTTCCTCGGCGGCCAAAAGGGGAGCGCGATAATTCGCGGGGAGCGGGAGACGCAATTCATTTTACCCCCCGGAGCCGAATTGGTGAACAGGAAAGAGTTGGAAGGCAAGACCTGGAAAGTGGATTTCGGCGGCGGGACTGTGATGAACGCCATGCTTGTCGTCGAGGAGGATCGGGTCGTCCTGAAAGAGGATGAGATTGTCTCAGCGTCAGCGCCCACGGCGCTTCTGAGTTCAAAGAACGTGAACCTCTTCGACATGCTCCGCGACTACGCCGCTTTCGTCATTCGTTACAGGCTGGACAAGCAGGCAACCCTCATCCTGCCGTCAATATCCGAACCAGCTCTCGAACAGGGATTTGATTACTCAGGGAGCTGGAACACCTCAGTCTCCCAGCTTGTCTCCAAGGATTTCAGCTACCAAACCCTCACCGTCACCCCCTCCGTCAATCTCACCTTCAACCTGGGCGCTTCCCTCCTCTGGGAACACCAATGGGTGAAGGTCTCCTGGTGGCGCTGGTCTTATAAATTGAAAAAGTTCGAGGCTAAACTGATCCTGAATCCTGTCGCCGATGCCAGTATGTCAGTCTCATCGGGAGGGACTTTGTCGAAAGAGTGGAGTCAAAACCTCTTTACCAAAACAACGACGGTCAGTTTCTCCATCGGCTTCGTCCCCGTTATCATCGTTCTTGAGGCGAAGCTGGATGCCGGCGCCAAAGCGAATATTTCCGGAGTCATCACAGCCACGGCGGGAGGGAGGCTGAGCATCAGCGAAACATTAACCGCCAAATGGGAAGGAAGCTGGAGCGCTACGCAGAACTTCAATCTTTCAACGGCATTCACCGGCTTCACGGCAAACGCCCAGGTGACCGCCATGGCGCGGGCAGAAGCCCCATTCCAGGTGACCGCGTATCTCTATTACGTGGCTGGACCGTTCCTGCAGCTCGTGCCTTACGTGCAGGCCAATGCTGGCGCCCAGGCGGGCACAACAACCGGGGTGAACTACAGCATCGTCGGCGGTCTCGAAGTGAACGGAGGCGCCACGGTGGCAGGATGGTTAAAGAGCATCACAGGAGACCTGGGAACATACTCCAAGACCTTCATCAATCCCGAGAAAACTATTAAAAGCGGGACGTACAACTTCTAACCCGGAGACATCGCTTCCCAAACACGACTGTTATCAGGCGCAGCTCGAATCCTCTCGCAAACGACGGTCAGGTATCATTGGCCCTCTACAGGCGGCAGGCTATCCATCCAACGGCCCAGGTGATAGGATAAAAAACGCACTACCACTCCAAGACTGCGTCGCAATATATGATTGTCATTCCCTGGGATACTTCGAAGGGGAGACGACAGGAAATCCGCAGGATTCTGTAAAATGCGAAGCATTTCTGTAAATCTTCCTTATAGAATCAAACACTTATAAATATTCAAAAATTACAAGTATCATTAGATTCGAATTGCGACACAGCCTGTCTGAGGCGGCGCACTCCGTAGCGGGTAGGGACATCCGCTTCCATCTAAGCCGGGGAATTCAGCTTCTCCTTGGACAGCCAAACCGTGAAGTCGCTATGCAAGTTTGGAAATATCCACACGCAGGTTTTGTGTCTTTATGAGTTCAATGCGGAACCCAGCGACATGCGATCAAACAGACGAGCATGAATATAATACTAATTGCTTGACGCTTTGGCCTTGTCAACAGAAATTACCATATCGAATTTTACAACCAATCAGATGGGTCTGCCATGAAGCGTTGCATCATGCATTTGAGCTTGGATAAAAAGATGGGAAGATATTTTCCGGCCCGGCATTGAAGAAGTCGTTCATCGAAATTATCAAACCCGCCGTTTCTTTCGTTGCATCACAAGTCGGTTTCATTTGAAATAGGATGAAATCAGATGGATAATTCGAAATGAAGTTTGAAATGCCAAAAGGATACACAGTGTTGGTAATCGTTCATTTTATCAAGATCGTTCGGTTTTATTCGAAACCATATATTCAGCTCTAATTACACGGAAGGAATAGTATCGATGAAAAATATTTTAAAAATCCTGTTTGCGGAATTGGCAATGATCTGCTTAGCTGGCTTGATGTATGCGGTTATTAATCCGTTCCAGGAGACAGATCATACCGCAAAAAAAGAGCGGGCATTCCGTCCGGCGGAATACTGCCAGCAATGCCATCCGAAAGAATATGATCAATGGAGTAGATCCGCGCATTCCTTTTCTTTCAAAGGGCTCGTTTTTCAAAATTTCTTCAATCAATTCCTGAACGATACAGGAGTCAAAAACAAGAGAGTATGCTTGAGATGCCATGCGCCGGCTGCCGTTTTCAATGAAGACCTTGAAATGAAGGTCCCTGAAAACAGTTCACCAGTATCATGCGAAATCTGCCATTCGATTGCAGGTTATGACTCCAATTACGAGCTGCTTTTCGACATGGCTGGAAATATGTTTTCTACAAACAACGCCACACTCGGCGGGGGCCATGATGTTCTTAAAAACCCCAGGATAAACACAACCGAGTGGTGCGCACCCTGTCATACGCTCGTAAATCCGAATCAAAAAAATATTATTTGTTCTCAAGATATCAGATATAACAGCTGGAAGGAAAACACCGGGCGCCCGGAACAGTGCCAGAACTGCCATATGCGAGACAGCCAGGGCAACGTGGATCATACATTCCGGGGCATATTGGATCCCGCATTTTTGAAAGACGCTCTGAAGATACGATGGGATGTCGCTATCGAACCGGAGAATTACAAAGTTAAACTAATCATCTATAATGACAAAATTGCGCATCTTTTCCCATTAGGAATGTCCATGACAAGAGTGGTAATCGAAGCCGCCATCGTGAACCGCGAATCCAAGATTTTATATAAACAAGAGGCTTTTCTCGGCAAGCTGTATGAAGACAAGGATGGGTTATGGCCCATCGCAGGCTGGAAGGGGAGCAAGATTCGTATTGATAATGCCATCTCTCCTCTTGAAAGCAGAATGATGATTTTCAACCTGCCGGTAGTTACTAACGCCGATTCAATAGTGCTCAGGGTTTACTACAGCCGGTATCCGGAAGACGAGCAACAGCTAATAATATTCATTGATCAGAAGAAGATATGATATTCTGATGGATAATTCTTTTATAACTATCAGCCGCTCATCACTCCGCGGGAATATCTCGAATATAAAATCCCTGCTGGCTGTAAATTCGAAGTACTTCGCTGTTGTTAAGGCAAACGCTTACGGTCACGGAATTAAGCAGGTTTTTGAAGCCGTAGAAGACCTTGTGGACGGTTTTGCTGTGCATTCCATCGACGAGGCGGAATTATTAAAAATATTAGGCACAGTCAAACCTGTTCTTATTATGGGCTATATCCCGCTTGAAAACCTGGAATCCGCAATCAGAAATGGTTTTCATTTCGTGATTTACAACCATGAAACATATACAAAGATATCGGAAATATCTTCCAATCTTGGGATAAAACCGCTCTATCATATTAAGATTGAAACCGGCACGGGACGCCAGGGCGTTATGGAAGATGATATAGAATGGTATATTGATTCTATAGTGCAAAATGGGAAGCCTCCTGCCGGAATCTGCACGCATTTTGCAAATATTGAAGATACTACTCGCCATTCATATGCTATGTATCAGCTTCAGAAGTTCAATGAAATTGTGGGGCGTTTCACTTCCTCAGGGATTGAAATCCCAATGAAACACACGGCATGTTCCGCGGCAGCCCTGCTTTTCCCGGATTCACATTTCGATATGGTTCGTTCCGGAATCTCGATGTATGGTTATTGGCCATCGAAGGAGACCTACCTTTCCTTCCTTCAAAAATATCCCGACCGCACCAACGGATTTTTAAAGCCCGCGTTGTCCTGGCTGACAAGGATAAACCAAATAAAACATATGCCGAAAAGTTCATCTGTGGGATATGGTTTGTCCTATAAAACGACTTATGATTCGAAGATAGCTGTCCTGCCGATCGGTTACTCCGACGGCTATGATCGCGGACTTTCCAACAATGCCTATATGCTTGCCGGCGGAGAGAGAGCGCCTGTTAGAGGCAGGATATGTATGAACATTTCAATGATAGAGGTGACTCATATCCCTGGTTTGAAGATCGAAGATGAGGTTGTGATAATCGGCAGACAAAAAGAGGATGAGATAACCGCCGACGACCTTGCCTCCTCCATAAATACAATTAACTATGAAATTCTTAGCCGCATCGGAGCGCATATACCGAGATATCTTATTGATTAGCGATGAAAGATAAAAGCCTCAGAGACAAGCTGAACAAACTAATCGAAGACCCGGTCACCGGAGCTGTAAAAAAGGGGAAAAACTCGGTTTTAACCGATCTCAGGTACAGGCTCGAAAACATCGAGAAAATACATAAAAAAATAAGAACGGTTGAAATCCCATTAGAAAGACCCTCGCGTGTTCATACATCCAGCTTTGAACCCGCTTCCGTTTTTGGGACAGAGCGAGAGCTTGATATACAATCGCTTGCTTCGGTAGGGCAACGAATAGAAGGGGAAGGCGAAGGTTTCATCCTATGGGAGAACAGTTTTGCCCTGGACCATTCCCACGGAGAATTGCTTTTAAATTCGATCAAGCGGCTGAATCCCGGTTCTTTTGCAGCTTTTAGTAATATTTTTCAGAGAAAAGAATTCGATCCCGATTCCGCTCTGTTTATTGATACCGAAACCACGGGCCTCGCCGGAGGTACCGGAACACTCGCTTTTCTGATCGGAATAGGTTTTTTCGATCGGGACAGTTTCAAGGTTAGACAGTACTTCATGCGCGACTACGGCGAAGAGGCCGCCGCTCTGAATTCCATAACAAAATTCGTCTCTAAATTTGAGCACATCATCTCCTTTAATGGGAAGGGGTACGATATCCCGCTTCTTCAGTCTCGAATGATATTAAACCGGATTAAATTCGATTTTTCAACCTTCTCTCACATAGACCTGCTGTATCCCGCAAGGATGATCTTCAAGCACCGTCTCGAAGATTGCAGGCTGTCCTCGATAGAAAGATTTGTCATCAGATTTTTCCGGGAGGACGACATACCGAGTGAAGAGATTCCGCACTTATATTTCCGTTATCTGAGAAGCAAGAATCCCGCTTTGATGGATAAAGTTTTCTATCATAACGCTATGGATATCGTTTCGCTTGCGGTTCTTGCGACCCGCATAGCCGAGCTCCTTGATAAAGATACGGCTAATTTCGAATTCGGCGAAGACATTTTCGGCGTTGGACATTTCTTTTTTTCCACCGGTAACTATGAAAAGGCGGAATTTTTCTTCCGAAAATCCTTCGAGTATCCCCTGCCCTACGATATCAGGCACCGTCTCCTCACCGAGTTTTCAATAATTCTCAAGAGGTCAGGAAGGATTGATGAAGCGGCTGAAATCTGGCGCGGAATGATCGAAGGTCAGAAAGGATTCGCTATATTCCCGTACATAGAATTGGCAAAATACCATGAGCACCATAAAAGAACCTATGGCTCAGCGGTGGAAATAGTTAATAATGCAGTCAATAGAATGCAGGAAACGAGGGCTGATATCGGCAACAGGGAATATTCGGAATTTCAAAAGGAACTGCTTCACCGACTGAAAAGACTAGAAAAAAAAGTGAAGACCCTTTCCTGGTAGGAAAAGGTCTTTCCAAAAAAGGAAAATTATCTACTGTTACTCAATTTCTCTTCTTGTAACTGCTGCTTGAAGAAGAACTGCTGCTTTGCGAACTCGGGGAACTATATGATTTTGATGAGACGCTGGAGCTCGAACCGCTGTAGCTCTGCTTAGGAACTGAGTAGCTGTGGGAACTCGACGAAGAGGCCGAGCTGCCGCTACGCTCGAATTTATAGCTCGAGGTTGTCGGATTGCTCGTTTGTTTCTGATATTTTGTATACGATTTACCGGAATTATTATAATTGGAGCTCGACGAGGTCTTTTCTATTCCACTGCTGTTCCATCTTGAAGAACTGTTGTCGTAATAAGGTTTTTCACTGCCACTGGAATAATATTTTTTGTAGCCCGTTGAGGATGAATCGTTGTTTTCGTTGCTACGGCTGTAATTAGAAGTGTTCTCCTGATAACCGTCGGAATTAGTGTACCGCTCCTTGATTGTGAAGCGGTACACCATCTTGGTATTGTTAGAGCTGTTGTTAGAAGCCGGCTTACCATTATCTGAATAAAAAGCAGAAGGCGCATCTTTTTTCTTTACCGGAGCAGATGATTGGGAACTTGATGAACTACTGGATTTTGTAGCTATGTTCTTCGATGCTGAACTGCTGCTCGAAGAAGATGAGGATTTGCTCTTTGATGCTGACGAAGAAGAGTCAGAAGAATCTTGCTTGTAGTATTGTTGCCCACCGGACTTGTAGATATATTTCGTCGAGGAATCGCTTGTCGAAGATTTCTTTTTATAGATGCTGGGAGATGAGGAATTTCCCTTCGAACTACTGTCTTTGTTGGAATTCCAGCTGTCAGAAGACCCTGAAGATGTATCTTTTTTTGTTATTTTTTTGTATACGCCCTCAGGAAGGTCTTTAAAAGCGGGGCTGTTCACCGTCGTCTTCGTAGCTTTATAGTTTATCTTCCGATCCGCGAAACCTTTTTCAGCATAATCAGCGGAGATGATTTTAGAATCTTTCCGGTTGATCTTAGCTACTTCATTCTTGGGCAAAACGCTTTTGCTTATAACTTCTTTTCCGAATTTTCCCTTGTGCACCACTGTCCAGGAATTGACATCCATATCAATATGTTTTCCGTCACTATATCGTGGTTTGTAGCCTCTCGGGTATTGTTTCCACGAATAACGGTTCGCCGGATAATTGTAGTAACCGATAGGCGCCCATCCGATATAGTCATAGCCGATTTCCCAATAAACCCATGCCGGAGAATAGCGGTATCCCGGTATCCAGCACCAACCCCATGGGGACCAATCCCATCTTCCATATCTGTATGTCGTCCAGCTCCAGGGATCATAAGAGACGAATGTCCAGCCATGCGGAGTCCAGTCCCATGTTCCGTTGTTATATGGTCTCCAATCATCATTGATATAGTTCGAACGCGGAATCCAGACATAGGAACCGTAGTCGTCCGCGTATTTCCATTCGCCGTAATCGTCCATACCGTCAACGAGATAATCCAGTGTATCGTCGACATATTGGGCGGAACGTCCATTTCCGTACTGGTTAACCCTGCCTGCCATCCATTCGCTGAAATCATCGCGTTCAGCATCGGCAAATTCTACAGGGTCCATCGCCTCGGCGCCGGGTTCCAGGAAGAGCCTTTGGCCGGTGCGAACCATGGTGTTTCCCTTGTTGCTTCCAACCTCCGCCAGGCCCTCAAAAACTGTCAACCGCAGCGAATAATCATCGCCCATATCGAATCTGTAGGTTCCGTTGTTCAAAAGGCTTATCGAGCCTGCCATCGTCTGGATTTGCAAGTTCTGTCCGCTGTTGCGGTCATGGTAAATGGTCACGTACAACGAGCCTGTCCATAACTTGATCAGCGTGCTTTCATCGTATCTTCCCACAGGTTCGCCGATCGCTTCGAAATCGAGTTTCGTGCCCTTATCCAGGTTTAAAAGGCTGCCGTCATCGAACTGAATTTCCGTCCGCCCGTTCTCAGTCCATATCCTGTCGCCTGCCATGATCGGCATATTCCTTGTAAGCTCCGAGACTTCGGAATCGTTCGCGCGTTGAATAAAAACGTCGCCTTCAGTGTATCTCGATTGGCAATAATACTTGCCGTCTCCGTAGTCTGAAGAAAACAGGAATGCTGACAACGCAAGTATCATCGCTGAGACTTGAATAACTTTCGTTAATATCGTTTTCATTTCAAACCTCCTATGTTTAAATCTCCGGTGATTTATAATGCAACCTGTGTGCCAATTCATTTCATTTCCATTATACAACAAAGCCGCCACTCTTGATTCTTTTTACTATTATCGGCCAAATATATCGGAAAACAAGCATTACCAATCAATAATATGTCCACAATGTTGGACAGCTAATATTATTTTCCTATGATACCAACGCTCACAAACTTCCAAATTGTATTTTTGTCCTTAATTTGTGAAAATGATTTGAATAGAAAACAAAAAGGAGCATCCGATGATTATAAAAAAGTGGACACCGGCCATCATACTTTTTATCAGTATTATTTTAAGCGCAAAATCAGCCATCAGCTCGAATGACGTAATTTACATAATGACAAACGGTATGACCGTAATTCTCGAGCCGAACCGCTCCTCTCCGATGGTCTCTTTCTGCAATGTGATTAAATTCGGAGCGCGCAACGAACCTTCGGATATGCAGGGAGCCGCACATATGATCGAGCATCTCGTATTTAATGGGACGGCGGTAAGAACGCAGGAACAGCTTTACAATGATGTGGATATTATTGGCGCATATAACAACGCCTCCACTGACAGAGCCTCGACAACCTACCTGATGCTTGCGCCTTATGAATTTGCTAAAAATGCCCTCGAGATTCAGTCTGATATGTTGTTGAATTCCATAGTTCCAACAGAGAAATTCGACAAGGAAAAAGGAATCATTATCGAGGAAATAGGCAAGCAGGACACCGACATATACTCCCTCGCCGAAAACTATTTTGACGAAAAAATATTTCAAGCACCCGGCTACAGTCATCCGGTTCTTGGAGACAAAGTCAGCATAACCAGCATGAAAAGGGAAAGGATACTCGATATTTATAAAACATATTACAAACCTTCAAATATGATTTTACGGGTTACAGGCAACTTTGAATCGGAGCTAATGAAAAAGGAAATCGAGAAATTCTACGGGAAAGACAAGAGCATATCACCTGGCACATTCCCCGTACTTAAAAACATTCCGTTCGACGGAAGCTTACATAGTATCAGGACAAAAAATGCTCAGATCAATTCCTACGTTTTCGTCCTGCCCGCCCCCGGCGCAAAATCCGGCGAACTGCCGGCGTTCCTTCTCCTGAACGATATTTTAAATTCCCGCCTCAACAAGTATCTTAAACCGAACTTCCCGATACCTGTTATGCGGATATCCTCAGAATATATTCCTTTTGAAAATATCGGTTGTTTGAAGATAACGCTTATGACGCCCCCGATGGGCGATCCTGTGGTGGTGTCCAGCGCCCTGATTCATTACATTATGAATTATGCCTTCGAATCTATAGACAATTCCATTTTGAGAATGATGATCTCAAGTTTTAAGGTCGGAGAGATGATCGCATCTGAAAAACCACATATTTATTCCTTCATCAACGGTCCTCTTCTCGCTACGGGGGGAGGAGAAATTTTGCGAACCGTTTCCGATACAATACCCTGGCTTTCTCTGGAAGATTTAATCGCCGTCGAGGACAGATATTTTAAACCCCTGAAATTTGCCGGTATTTTTGCAGGCCCGGGTGAGACTGAAGAACCGATTTTTACCCAGAACCTCATTACAGAGGAGATGATTAAGCAGGCATCCTCATTTATTTCATCAGAAAAATTTATGCCTGCTGGAGAAGCGCCTATAGTGCCTCCTCAGGCTGCGCGGTCTGTTTCTGAGAGGAAAACCTCTGAAATTGTCCTGGAGAATGGTCTGCGCATCGGCGTCATCCAGTCCCCGGACTCGCCGGTTTTTGCGGTTCATGTACTTTTTAAAAACCGGTCATTTCTGGAACCCCAGGGAAAAAGAGGGATTGCTTCGCTCCTTAACAGGCTGTTGATGAGCGGCACAAAGCTGGCGGATTCCGTCCAGATCGGAAGGATTGCGGATGCGATGGGATTGACTCTTACTTTCAACGATAATCCGATGATACCCTTCGACGACATCTATACCCAGCCGACATTTTCATTTATACGTATGGAAACCTCGAATGCCTACTGGAAAACCTCCTTATCCTTCCTCTATAACATTATGTATCATTCCATTTTTCCGGACAAAGAATTCGATCATAAAAAGAGCGAGCAATTATCCGCCATTTCTAAAAGCTACAGCTCCCCTTCCGAGAAAGCAAAAGATGAATTTTTAAAAAGGATGTTCGGCGAGGATCACCCGCTCGCCGCAAAAATTCTCGGAACATCGGAGACGATAGGATCTATCACTAAAGATGACCTGATCAGTTTCAGAAATCTTTATTTTGCCCCTGACAATATGATCATTACAATTTCATCAGACCAGTTGTCTAATGAAATAATAACGGAAATCAACAATCTGTTTGGGGCGGAAAAAATATCCTATCTCCCGTCTGAAGTTAAAGCCTTTTCATCCATCGAGCAAATGGCAAAGGGAACATATGAGGTACCATCAGGGAAAAAACAATCTTACCTCTTTTATGGTTATCTTATTCCATATGAAAAGGATCAACTTTGTGCGCTGCAAGCGGCTAATAGTCTGATATCGGACAAGCTTGCATTTCAGCTTCGCGAAAAAGAGGGCCTTGCCTACTCTCTCGGATCCTCGATCGAGTTTTATAAAAACAACGCTTTGTTTACATTTACAATAGGCATAAGCCCCGAAAACATCACGAAAGTCATTGATGGTATCCAACGAGAGCTTTCAACCTTGAAAACATATCAACCGAATGAAGCTGAAGTATTGAGAGTATCGCGAATGTTTCTCGGAAGGCTGCGGATGAGGACGCTCTCCAGGATCAACCAGGCATATTATACCGGGATGGGAATCTTCTTCCATAGAGACGTGGATTACCTGAATAGCCTGAATAACGGGATTCTGAACGTGAGCAAGGAAACGGTTTCCGCAGCAATAAAAACAATTGCCGGATCAGAAAACCCTCTGATCATCATCGCAAAATGATGGCTATGGTTGCTATTCGGGATTTACAAAGTATCAGGGAGTATGCTCAGGCACAGGATGCAATCGCTTGCCCGGGTTTGTTTTATCCTGAACAATCAGATATGTTTCCGCTCTAAAACCATTTATTTCACCGTGCAAGTTGAATACTATTATACCATTGTCGATGCTACACGGAATCGTGGTGGATGCTGCGCCATCTGACAAAGACATTCTGATTATGAGCCTGTCCGTTGACTTCCAGTTTGCAAGAGGCATGACCGCAAACGTCGTTGCTTCTCCCATAAGATGTCTGATCATTATCGAATCCGAGGTACGTTCTTCGATGATATACTGCTCCTTGCCGGCGAGCGGAATGCCGTTATATGCGGTAAAGATTCCAGCTGTCAGGTTGCCTGCCTTGCTTCTCACCATCGCTCCCATCGGAGCTACCGAATGCTCCTTAACAGCACACGGGTAGTCTTCGCTCCAGTTTGCAAATACCTCGAAGTTCTCGAAATCGGTTTTTGACAGATTATCGGTCAAATATGAAAAATCGCGAGCTCTTTCTCCGGCATACCTTGAAAGAACATACTTTGAAAAGCCGCTTAGCATTTTCATCCATTCGATATTCATACTCGTCCGGCTTACAATCTGCATTGTTGGAAAATATCCAAAGGCCAGATTCCAGCTGAAATTTTCCTTGAATAGAGTCATTGTGTAATCAGCCAGATCATGCTGATAAAGCAATACTTTGTCTCTCAGGAGAATTGAAATCATCGGATAGGTTGACAAATTTCCCGCTCCCCACATCGTTACGATAGTCCCGTCTCTAATAGACAGAAGCATACCTCCATAAAAGGCAGTTTCAGTCTCCGCAAGCCGATCGAATCCAAGTTCGGTCCCAAGTAGTTTATCTTTATATCTTCTTGTATGTTCGATCCATCCGTCTATATATGAAATCAGGGTCGGGCTGTTTACGTTAAAATCGAACCACCATTGCCTTGCGCCTATCTGATCCTCGAAAACGATATCGGATAGAACGACATCGGTGATCTCTTTCATCTTTGCGGCGATAACTTCCTTAATAAATGGAGAATAAGGTGATGTTACATATCCTCCATTATGACCGTTATAGATTTCGTAAACCGGACGGTAACCTTCATGCAACACTGCAATATCTTGTATCGTCAGCGATGATGGCAGATTAAGGAGCGTATCCGATTCGTCGTCCCACCATGTGGGATTAGTATATGGCATAAAAAGGTTGCCCTGCCGATGAAGCTTGTTTACCATCACGATCAGATCTTCAGTGGTTCCCCACGCTGGTTCCGGCGGCAGAAGGTCTGGTACGTTCTGGTCGAATCCTCCCCTCTGAAAACCGCAAAAATGATAGATCAGAGGAGACGGCATTATCTTAAAAATCAGCTCGTCGTACTCATCAAATCTCAATTTCAGCTTGGTCGCTTCAAGTTTTAATATCGGGGAGCTGATAATTTTTTCATAGCTCGCTCCAAGCTTCTCTTTCAGGCTCATATATTTATCATATCCGTTATCCGATCTGTAAGCATCGATGGATGCGACATAACCATCCCCTACCCGGATTTTTATCCAGGGGCTGTAATAATCCTTGTTGTTCTCCGTTCCTGAAGCGATCATGTGATTGTAATGGAACTTGTCGGCATCACTTTCGTCTGATAGAAATCCAAATATAGAAGGAATAAATTTATCCGCTCCCTGATAGGAGTAAATTGAAAGGACTCCGTTTATGGTTTTCAATGCAACGAAATCTGCGAAGACGCCGGGCCATCCCGGATAACGTCCTGTATATGAACGTTTCTGCTGGAAAAACGTTTTTTTAAAGATCACTCCCGGGAGAGCAGGATATAAAGCCTCCTCGATTTCGGGAATTGAAAACGCCAGGTCATTGGGGAAGTATGCAAACTTGATCGTTTTTCCATACCTGTTATACAAATGGAGCTGCATCTCGAACCAGTTTTCTGCTGATGCCTTTACGGTCACATCGGCATCAATTTCCTCTGCTCCGGCAGGGACGCCGTCATAAGAAAGCGTAAGTGTTCCTATTTCAGCTTCCCACTTGTATGTGAAACTTTTTTGATAGCCTCTTCGATATTCGGCGCCCTTGATCACATCTTGGACATCAAAAAAATTAACCGCCCAGAGGGAATCGTCCTTGGAACCGTAGCAGACAATTCCTCCTAAATTTTTGTCTTTTATATATTTCAAGGAACCGTTCGTCCGGCTAAAAGAAGCTTCCCAGAAGCTGTTTGCAAGGATAAGCGATTCACTGCCTGTGTCTTGAAAATAAGCGGTATCCGATTTGCATTCGAAGCAAAATATTGTGAGGAGGACGAAAGGAGCGATTAAAGCCATAATATAAATTCGAAATCTATTGTCAAACATTTCTTTTCCTATTTGATAATTATCCGTTATATAATCTTCTTTGTCTGAAAACAATCGGATATTTTAAGTAAATCACCGATAGTTCAGAATGAGAAAAATATCCGCCGCTTCGCCTGAAATATTATTTACGAGATTAAAGATAACAAATCGTTCGCTAATCGTCGAGGGGACTGTGAAAAAAGATTTTTGTAACTGCGAATAAGTGAACACCCTTATCCTGTCAGTAGTTTTCCAATCCGATAAAATCTCGATATTAATCGGCGTGTCGAAGCCAAGTGCTTGTTGTAGCAGGATATAGTTGTTTTCCCGCTTTTCAATTAAATAATGGTCTCCGTTTGCAAGAGCAGTACCGTTATAACCAGCAAAGATTCCGGCGCACAAGCTCCCGTCGTTCCCAAGCACGATCGCCCCTGAAGGCGAAACCGTATGCTTTCCAACGGTTCTTGCCGATTTCAGGTTCCAGTTCGTATATACCGTATGGTTCTGAAAGTCTGTTTTGGAAAAATCCATATCGAGATATTCAAAACCCGTTATTAATTCGTCCGCATATCCGGACAGGACATCCCTTTGAAACATACCGATCATCTTCAACCAATCGTAATCGTCTTTCGCGCTGTTAGTGATCTGATAATTCAACTGATAACCGAAGCTGAGATTCCAGATGAGATTTTCTTTGGAGAATGTCATTGTTTCATCTGATAAGTCGTGTTGATAAAAAAGAACCTTGTCTCGCATAATCATCTGTGCAAGTGGATATGGCTCCCAGGTATCCGCGCCCCAGTATTTCTGCGCCTCGCTGGTTTTTTCAAGGTATTGGACGCTACCGTAGAAACCTATTTCAGTCTCGGCGAGACGGTCGAAACCTTGTTCGGTCGCAAGAAGATTGTCTTTATACCTCCTTGTATGTTCTATCCAACCATCAATGTATCCGGTAATGGCTGGCGATGAGGCATTGAAATCGAACCACCACGACCGCGCTCCGATCTGATCTTCGAAAATAATATCTGAGTATGCTTCCGTCTTCATTTGTTGCATGGAATTCTTCAATCTCTCCATTACGAAGGGAACCCATGGGCAGACCGTATATCCTCCGCGGGAATTATAAGATTCATAAAGCGGTTTTCCATTGTCTGTTATAACCGCAATATCCTGAACCGTAAGAGGAGAAGGAAGGGTTAAGAAAGTCGGTGATTCATTGTCCCACCATGTCGGGTTTGTGTATGGCATTGATAAAAAACCGAATGCTTTCGCGCTGAGAACCATGTTCTTGTAGTTTTCCATCGTTCCATACCTGCTATCCGGAGGAAAAATATCCGGTGTGTTTTCATCGAAACCGCCTTCCTGAAAACCAGCGAAGTGCAAAATTGAAGGCGCCGGAATATTTGGAAATAGCTTGGCGGCATATTGATCGAACGGAATCTTGATAATGCTTGCGTCCATCTTGATTTCCGGGGACGCCGATATTATTCCGAAATTATCACTTAATTTATCACGAAGAGAAGAGTATTTGTCTAATGAATTATCCGTTCTATACGAAACGGCAGCTTCGTTTTTTGTCTGCCCGATCCTCATACGGACAACAGATGAGGTGAAAGTTTGCCCCTGCCAGCGCCAGATGCCGAACTTATGCAAATAGTATGTATAATCGGTATTATTGATTTTTGAATAATACAAGCCGAGTTTCAGTGGTACCAGCGGATTTTTGTTGTCAACCGAATATATTGAGAGAGAACCGCCACTCGATGATAACCAGAAAAAATCCGCGAAAACCCCGGGATAACCGGGATAGGTCGCTTCGTATGCCTGCTTCTGCTCAAAGAATGATTTTTTCAGCAGAAGACCCGGCATTGATGGATACAGTCCTTCGATAATATCTGCGTTTGAAAACACCATATCCGAAGGAAAATGGATATATTCGATAGCGTCGTCCATGCCGGTAACCTGAAGCGATAATTTCATATCGAACCAGTTATCAGAGGAAACTTGGAAAATAACATCAACAGACACTCCCCGCATAGCACCGGATCCGGAAGGATATTTAAAGGTCAGCGTCTTCTCTGAGTCAGACCAGATATAGCTGAAACCGCTTGCGCTCCACTGACGCGAATCTATAAACCCTGTATTGTTAGCAAGTTCCGCCCGCCATAAAGATTCGATCCTGTTTCCTTGTGAGACCAGGCCGCCGGTTTGTTTGTTCTTTATATATAAGATGGCGCCGTTAGTCTTCTTGAATGCCATCTCCCAATACTCGCTGTTGCCCGCAATAATCGCATCGGATGAGGAATCATCGAAATAGACGTCCGAATCGGACGAAAAGAGCTGTGAGGACAAAAACAATACTATTGAAATCAGGACAAATATCCTGAGCAAATGATAATTACCGCACATACTTCTGTCACCTTTCTGTAAAATTATTCCGTGTTTTGTGTGGGGTGGCCTGTATCCTGATCTTCTTTGTTATCAGGCATCGCCTGAAGATATTTCGATTATAACTAAAGAAAATAATCTGGTGGAGCTGAGGGGGATCGAACCCCTGGCCTCATGAATGCCATTCATGCGCTCTCCCAGCTGAGCTACAGCCCCACGAGCGCACATTATTGTATATATCTTTCTGAGTGTCAAGATATCCGTGACCGACTGAACTGAATAGGAAATTTTTTCTTATATTTGCAGTATATAAGGAAGAAGAATTGAAAATATGGAATTAATTACAATTTTTTACCTTGCAGCGATAATTGCTCTATCATTTATGACCGCTGGTTGGTTGGCGAGTCTGCCGCTCAAGAATTCCAGCATCGTCGACTATATGTGGGGTATGGGATTCGTAATCCTCGTTTGGTTTTATTATATTTTCGCTTCCAGCGGTTTTTCAGGCCGAAAATTATTGATTTCTGCGATTGTTTCGATCTGGGGCATAAGATTATCATTTCATATCTTTAGAAGAAATAGAGGAAAGGGCGAGGATTTCCGTTACAAAAAGTGGCACGATGAAACCGGCGCAAAGTGGCGATGGATCAGTTTCTTTAAAGTTTTCCTTCTTCAAGGCCTCCTTTTATGGCTAATCTCCTCTCCTTTGCTCGGCGCTCAATTCTATCCAGGCGGTAAAAAAATAAACTTCATTGATTTAGTAGGTATAGTTGTATGGATTGTCGGTTTTCTTTTTGAATCAATCGGCGATTACCAGCTTTCAAGGTTTAAAGCGAATCCCAGGAATAAGGGGAAGGTTCTTGATTTCGGCTTATGGCGATACACCCGCCACCCCAATTACTTTGGCGATGCTATGCAATGGTGGGGTTTCTACTTGATATCTTTAGCTGCCAGAGGATGGTGGACCATTTATAGTCCTTTAATAATGTCTTTTCTGCTGCTAAAAGTGTCCGGTGTTAGTCTTTTGGAGAAAAGCTTGAAATCGGATAAACCCGGATATTCTGAATATACCAAGAAGACTAACGTTTTTTTCCCCTGGTTTCCAAAATGAGACATAATACTATTATACACTTTTTTGAATCGTCTCCTCTCTGTTTATCTCGTTAATAGACTTGACTTTACTACTTTTATAACCTAAAATTAGTTGTGTAGAGAGGCGGGCTATAGGTATGTTAAAAAAATTGGGCGTTCTTATAATTGTAATTTCACTCTCTCTTTTCTTGCTGGCGGATGATATTAAAGTTATATCAGTTTCATTTGGTGTTCTGAACGAGGATAATGGCAGTGATGTCGAAATCATCAGGATGGATTTATCCTCTGCTGATTATAACTTGGAATTGGATAAAACCAATCCTGCCAATATAAAAATCAGGATAACTTCCGCTCGTGAAGGATTGAAGTTGATCAACTCGAGCGGTAAAACAGCTTACACACCGCCTTCGAAGAAAGTTTCGGGAATTTTTATCGAGCATCCGGATGAGAATACGGTTGTCCTGCGCGTGAATCTTAAATCCAATTATCTCGTTGAGGCTGAAAAATCTGAAAAAAGCTTGCTTATAAAAATCCTTCCAGAAACCCAACCAACAAAAAATTTGGAGGCCGCCGGGAATCAGCCGGTATTTTCCGAAACTAATTTTGAGAGCATCAAATGGGATTCCAGAATGCAAGAAAGCCAGGACTTCTTTTACCGCGGCTTTGCTCTGGTAACTCTCAACTACGCTTCGATCACAGGAAACCCCTTGTCCTATTCCAATGGAATTTTTGAATTCGACAAAGGTTTTTCTTCCAGGCAAAAACTGTCATTTCTCGGCGACGGCCGGGTTTTTGGCAATTATTACCTGACCGTTCAGGCGTTTTATGATCCGCTGGATGATTCCGGATTTGATTATAAACCCGTGAGCAACCTTTATTTCTTTGCAAAACTGGAAAACGGATTGAACTACTTTTCCATAGGTGATCACGACAAGGAGACCTTTACAAACCTTTATATAAATCGTTTTACTCAATCGTATATCGGGGCCGAGGCGCATCTGGAAAATGAATGGGGTTCAGCAACCGCTGTAGCGGCCATCTCCAAAGGTGGATCCGAAATACAGGAATTCCAGGCGGATAACACGACAGGCCCATATCAACTTTCGAGAACACCGATTGTAATCGGAAGCGAATTAGTTACCCTTGAAGAAAGGGATAAAAACTCAACCACTCGCGTATTGAATACCGCAGTTCAGACGCGGGGAATTGATTATTTCATCAATTATGAAGAAGGTGAAATCACATTCGTGACGCCTATCGCCAAAGAAACCTTCAACAGGAACCCGAATTATATTGTCATCAGATATCAGTTCGAGCAGATCGGTACAGGGAATGAATATGTAACCGCGGCTCAGATGCAGCTCAAACCTGTGTCCAACATGGGTATTGGAGCTTCATATATAAATCAATTCACGGATGGCGGTTTCGATGGCAGAAACGAGACCTTCGGGCTAAACGCCGGATATGACGGCGGAGACATGCTTAATGCATTTGCCGAGGTTTCTTACAGCAATAAAGTTGGTGAAGACACCGACAACGGCGCCGCATATTATATGCAGCTCCAGGGAAAAATCGGCGACAAATTGCGTTACCGCGGTAGCTACCTGAACATAGATTCTGACTTCACAAATATCGCCAACAGCCGACTGAGGTTATACTCAAATCAATCCCGGATCGATACCGAGGCACAGTATTCTCTTAATGAATATATCAATTTTTCCATGGGTTACAGGTCAGAGGAAGCGAATATTGATCATTCCGAAGGAAATCCAGCTGTAACCAATAGCTCATTATACGGTCAATGGCAGATGAACTATCCTGACATACCTGCCTTCACTATCCGCTATGATATTCTTAACAGATATGATGATTTGGCCGCAAACGAGCGCTCAATAGATTTTAACAGCCGCGAGCTGACTGTGAACGCGGAAAAATACATTGCTATCCTGGGGCAAACTGGATTGATGGCAATCTATAGACATACATCTACAAATGACAAAACGGGCGATACCGGGGACGGAGAAGTAAATCTATACGGCGCTAAATTAATCAACCGCCCGCTGAACGACATTATGCTTTTCACTGAATACCGGCTGGAAACAGGAGATGTTCAGGGAGGTTCCGGGTATCCCGTTGATTATCATATATTAGGCGCCGGAGGAAGAATCTCTCCTATAATGAATCTAAATATAGACGTTTTATTTGAGAACCGGGAGCGGACACTAAAATCTTCCGGCGAAAAAGAAACAGAAGAAGACCTTTGGTCCATTGGCGGCGCATATGTATTATCCAGTTCTTTGCAGCTCAACGGCAGATATGAAGATCGAAGTCTTCTCGATTTTATTAATACCTCGAATACGCAAAAACAGAAAACTGCAAACCTGAGGTTCTTCGTCAATCCTTTGAATAATCTGAGATTCGGACTCGGATATGAAATGGAAAACCGTGAGATTTCATCACTCGGAAACAATAGAAGCTACGAAGACAGGCTGCTGATTGAGGGCTCTTATAAAAGGGATAAGTCCATAGATATTTACGCGCGGTATCAGCTTGATTTGAATGAAGAGGAATTTCCGCCCTTGCCCGTAACTACCGCGGAAAACAACGTAAACCTTCTTGGCCTAAGGTTCTGGATCGGCGACAAATTCGATTTTCTGGGACGCTACAAGACTCAAAAGATCACCGGAGCGGATAATAACACTCTTTCAACGATCACTTTCGAAGCAGGCTATCAGATGTTTGAAGAATATAAATTCATTCTCGGTTTTGAATCCGCTAAATTCGAACATCCCACATATCTGTCCGAAAATTATGAAGCAAGCAATTTGTATATAAGATTAGTAGCTGCGTTTTAAATGGAGATCCTGCTATGAGTTCAAAAAAGCTATTTTTTATCTCTGTTCATTTGTTGCTCACCATCGCTTTTCTATCCGGAGCTGTCGGTCAAAATAGTCTTGATAACCCCGTAATATTTAAAACCGGCAACGGCTCTTCTGGCAACGCAGCGCCCTATCTTTATATCAAGAATACCTCGCAGTTTACATATCTTGTATCCGCAAATGGAACCGAATCCGATAAAACGTATTCTTTCGAAGATGCTGATGATTACGATTTCAACGATATCGTGGTTCGAACATTTATTGAAAATAATAATACGGACACTCCATCCATTTTCGTGACTCATCTCCAGAAAGACGCCGACTATGATCACGAAATTTGGCTTGCCGTAAAAATACCGTCAGGATATAGGGCGCTATTTGAGGGAGCTTATTATAATTCCGGTCTGCAAAATTTAAAAATATTTGGCTCAACAACGACATCTCTCGGTTTGACCGCCGAGGTAAAAATTGTTCCGATTGAGAAATTCTTCCTCTCGTTATCACCGTTGTCGATTGAGGTTCCGCGAAACGATACCGGAATCTATAACGTGGCATTGGAATTCAAAGACAGCTTTTCAGGCAGTATCACGCTGACTGCGAAAGGTCTATCCGCGGATACATCTGCCGTTTTCGACCCGAATCCGGTGACAGGCAATGCCGGGGAAACGAAAAACAGCGTATTGAAGCTCACCGTCGGCAAATCCGCGCCGCTTGGGAATCACAATTTTACAGTCCACGCAGAAACAACGGATTTCTTCCGAGAGGTAAATGCGGAACTTAATATCGTGGAAGCTTCGGATTTTTCAATCAACGTTGACCCCGCTTCTTCTCGTGTAGAACCCGGCACACTCGCCTCTTTCGCCATTTCCGTCAAACCGATCGGCGGTTTCGATGGCAGAGTGACTCTAAGCACAGAAGGTTTGCCTGCAGGATTCATCGCTACGATCGAACCTGGTTCAATTATAAGAGAGGGAAAAGCGTTCCTCACGTTTTCAATTCCTTCGGATGCGAACACTGGAACTTATTATTTCAGTATTAAAGCATCGAGCGGAAAAACCATCCATAATTGTGTAGTATCCCTTGAAGTTTTTACTTACACCGCCGATATGACTATCACAAAGAATTCGAACAAGACTACGGCAACATCAGGAGAGGAAGTTACCTTCTTGATAAAATGTCAGAATACTGGAGATGTAACTTTAAAAAATCTCAGCATAAGCGATTCGCTGGAAGCAGCCTTCGAATTTTTATCTGCATCGCCGGAGCCCGGCATCAACGGCTCTGAAATAGCTTTCGCGCTCGGCGATATTATTCCCGGAGAGACGAAAACAGTCTCCATCAAAGTAAAGATGACAGATGCCGCGGAGCTAATAGGCAACGCTTCGAATTATGCGATTGCCTCATCCGACAGGATTCAGTTCAAACGCTCGAACACTGTGAGCATCCAGGTCGGAAAACCATCTTTGACTTTGGTAAAAAAAATCAGGAACGCCAACCCCAGCTTCAGACCGGGCGGAATCGTCATTTATGAATTAGTTATAAAAAACCGTGGTTCTGCTCCCGTTTACGATCTTAATATTAAAGATCAGCTCCCGGACAGCTTTTTCTATATTACAGGCAGAACGCTTGTTAACGGCGTAGTAGCGGAAGATCCGATCGTGAACAGCACTGAGTTGTTGTGGAAAATCGAGAAATTAGACAGCGGTAAAGAGCTCAACGTCATATATCAGGTTTCGATCTCGTCTGCTGTCAAAAATGGAAGACACCTTAACAGCGCGGAGGTAACCGCGAAGGATGGCGCTGGAAGAACGATCCAAGCCGGCCCAGCCCAGGTTTTGGCAACTGTTTCACGAGGCAATATCCTTCTCTATTCAAGCATCGAAGGAACAGTCTTTGAGGATACGGATGATGACGGTTTCTTTGGAAAGAGCGATAAACCGGTTCGGGACGTCTGGGTGTTTCTCGAAATGGGTGTAAAAGCAAAAACCGGCACGAACGGTGAATACATCTTCGACTCAGTTCTTCCCGGAGAACATTTATTGACGATAGATACAAGGTCGCTCCCCTCCGATCTTGAGCCTGATAAAAAATTCTATATTGCCAATCCCCTTGAGGGAGGAAGAGAATATCTCGATATTCCTTTGAAGATCAAGGATCAAGGGAGCATAGAAGGTAAATTGGCTTGGAGCGAGGATGTTGACCCGAATATCTCTGCATTCTCTCTCGGCGGCCTGAAAATATTGCTGGACAGCAAATACCACATTTTATCCGGAAAAGACGGGCGGTTCCTTTTTGAAGGAATTCCGTCCGGCAATCATAGGATCAGCATTCCGAAGGAATTTCTCCCGCAAGGTGTAGCCGTCGCGACATCCGACTCTTTATCCGTTGATGTACAACGAAGGATTTCGTCTTCGGTGGAATTCATTCTAAACGGTAATCCGTACGGATCACTCGAAGGCAGGGTTGTTGTGGTTGGCAAGAATTTCACCGGCTCTCCGGTCTCGACACCCGTCGAAGGCATCGCCCTTAACCTGAATGAGAACGCAAGAATTCTGTCAGACAAGGCAGGCAATTTTAAATTCGATAAACTCCTCCCGGGAAAATATCAAATCAAAATTGATATAACGACTCTTGAAAAAATGCATTACCGATTGAAATCTCCCCAATCCGTGGATATTGAAATTGCCGCTGGGAAAATCCAAACGACAGAGATTCAGCTTGAAACATTAGCTTTCCTTGAAATTAAAATAAATCAATAGCGGAGAGAAAAGATGATTTCCAAAATTAATAAAAAGTCACGGATCAACAGAATATCACATAATAAAACAAGGAGTTTTCTTTTTATTCTCTTCGCCATAATTCTCGCTCCGTATTCTGTTTTCTCTCAGACAGCGGATATTACCGGCCCTACTAACTTTAACGATTGTCAACAGCAAACAATGACAATTACGATTGTCAATAATGGCACAAACCCTGCGACAAATGTTGTCGTGGATTATTTTTATCTCAGCGGTTTTTCATTCGTATCCGGCACTTCGCTTGTCACCTACCCCACCCCTCCGAATGATACGGCGAACCCGAGCGACAACGGCAGTCGGTTACGCTGGACATTAACGCAGGATATCAATCCTGGTCAAACCGTCACCCTAACCTTCGATCTAATTACTAATTGCACGGCAGAAAGCGGAACTCATAGCGTTACAGTTACATACGATCCGGGCGCGATGACTACATCAGATACTGTTTATCTTACTGTAAATCACGGCGCTCTGGTCGTATCAAAGACTCCCACCGTCACGAACGCATTCGTCGGCGATACGGTTACCTGGACTCTCAATGTACGCAGCACCGGTTTCGGACCCGCATCCAATATTGAACTCACTGATGATCTGGGATCGGGTTTCACGTTTATAAGTTCAACAATCCCCGGTGGAGGTTTAACATATAATCATCCCAGTCTTGCGGTCGGAGGTTCTCTTTCGTACACTGTAACTGCGCGTATTGATGCGTGCAGTAATCTGGAAAACACCTTAAATGTGAGGTGGGGGTGCGGAGGCAGCGTTTACTGTCAGGAAGACCTCTCCTCAAGCGCAAGCATCAACCTTACCGTCCGAGAACCTGCGCTTGAATTCGTTTCTATAACACCATCGCCTATAATCTTCAATTTTTGCCAGGAAGTTACTGTTACACTTATAATTAGAAACAACGGCACTGGCCCGGCGGTAAGTCCTCATATAACCCCAACTCTCCCGTCTGGTTATCAAATAGTTGACACAACGGTTCCGGTCACATGGGACGGAACACGTTGGAGCCTGCCGACCATCGCGGCAGGTGCAACAGTAACTTATTCATTCGATTTGACCACAAGTAATTATTGCACGCTTAATAACGGCCTTATCCTGTTCGATGCCGATTGTACCAATGAATGCGGTAACCTGTTTACGGCGCCGCAGATTGAAATAGCTTCTATGAATGTTCTTTCGGATTTCCCGTCTCTATCCGTGACAAAAACCGCTCCGAATGAAATTGATGTCGGTCAGACAATAAATTATGCCGTTACTGCATCTTACAGTGGAAATCCGTCATACTCCGGCAATGTAAGCATTGTGGATACCCTACCGGCAAACATAATCCCTATAAATATTACAGGCGGCGGTGTTTACAACTCCGGTGCGGGAACCATCACATGGACTATTCCAGCGGCAAGCGTGATAAACGGTGTTATCCTTAACGCCACATTTGACGGCCCAACCCTGGAGACTTTTCCGGAGATATGCAATTATTGCTTTAATACGCTGACGAACACCATTACTGCGAGCACACAGGTGACCTGTCCGCTCACGCCAACGCTTCTATGCGACCTCAATGCGACAGGCAGCGCCTCAACAAGAATCAACTGCCGGGAAACTGGTGGTACGGCTACAGTTACTGGTTCTAAAGAGGCAGCATACAACAATACGGAAAACTGCACGATAATCCCATACACACTCACGTTCACTTTCGGCATCGGAATTACTGACACATGGTCAACCATTTCCCTCCAGGAAATGATGAACAACGGCCAGACGCCGAGTGGAGATGCGACATTTATTGTGGGAGCAGTCTCCGTAACCAGACCTGTTCCGGTTGATGGAAACTGGGGATTGCTTAGTTTCCTGGACACCGCGGGTGCTCCAGTACCCGCTGGACAAACCCTCGTCGTAACTTATTCATTGTATCAACCTAATACCGGCAGCTACTATAATGACGCAGTTATGACTGTTCCCACCCTCGGAGGTGGTATATGCGGTACCAGCAATCAGCAGGTCTTAGTTACAGAATTGGTTGCCGCGGAAGCCTCGACCGGTGCGATTTCCGTAAATGTTCCGACCTTTCTCGATCAATGTGAAACGATTACTGTAACGCTGAATATTTCCAAGGGAACATATCATCTTTATAATCCTGTCGTTCGTTTCATCAGCTCCGATTATACTTATGTCCCTGGTTCGACGACGTGGAGCGGCGATGGTGTAACATTCCCAGGCGGAAGCATCGAACCGTCCATTTCCGGTAGCACGCTGTCCTGGAATAATACTCAGTGGGGTCTGTCATATCTCGATTCAGGTTCAAATCAGTACTATGCGTTCCAAAACGGAGGAACGATCACTTTTCAGGCGGTAAAATTGTCTTCCTGCTCCAACCTTCCGGCTGCAGACGCTGAGCTTTATTTCGACGATAACTGCGAGCGCCTTGGACGAAACGGTTCTCCCAGCACGAACCTCAAATCATCCTCGAGCGACTCGCCTATCGTCTTATCCAAGGGCAATATCCTCATCAGGAAATTCCCGGAGCTTGTAACAGCCACATCAGATACGGTTTCTTTTACGGTTACTCTTGTAAATACCGGTGATGGTACTTCCTATAATACTGTTATAACGGATATCCTTGGTGCTGATATGCTGTTCGATCCCTCTTATACGGGAGCTGCAAGTATCAATCCTGATACAGTTGACGGAGTCCCTTACAATCCAACAATCACAGGCAGGACGCTCATCTTCAATCTCGGAGATCTCGCGCCGAATGATGTCGTCTTGATCACGATACCCGCGAGGATTACCGGATGCAATGAAGCGCAAATGTTCAACCGAGCCGAAGGCTCATGGGGCTGCGGTGGTTCTGCGACCGATTGTCAGGTGCTTCCTGTCAGCCGCCAGGTAAATGTCAATCTGCAGGACAGTAACCTTCTCATCCGCGGCAGCGGCGACGTTAACCTCTGCGAGCAAAACACCCTTCAACTCGACATCCTGAACAGCGGCAGGACAATGGATTACGCTGTCCAGGCTGTTTTCATTATTCCGACCGGCCTTAATTATGTGGCAGGCAGTACCTTGATCAACGGAAGCATAACAGGCGAGCCTGTGCAGGTAGGTAATGAGCTGACATGGGCATTCAACAGCTACGCGGCTGGCTTGGGGGATCTCGATCCAGATGAAATGATAACTCTTACTTTCGATGTAAGGACCGATTGCGATCTGTCGAACAGCGTAAGTTTCCAGGCATATGGAAGGTATATCGCTCCCTGCGATAACTATGTCGGCAATATAAGCAATACTGTAACTTATACGCTTGAAATTAATGACAATCGCGCAAATCTGCAGGTTACAAAAGCGCCCGCTTCTCAAACCGGTGAATTAAACGACAGCATTACGTGGACTATAACTATCAGGAATACCGGTCTCGGCATTGGATACAATCTTGAATTTTATGATGCGCTCCCCGCAGGTGTAACCGTTCCGGCATTGCCGGGGTTTGGAATTTCAAACCAGACATTAAACAGTGTTCCGCAGTTGGTCTTCGACGACGGACTTCCGGTTACTAACCTCGGAACGGTCGGAGCTCCAAGAACATTGATCGATATCCCATCAGGTGGAGTCATTACATTCGATGTTACAGCTCGAGTGGATTCCTGTTCCGCTCTCACTTCCCAGAACCAGGCGAATGTGCGTTGGGGCTGCAATAACGGCTGCAGATTCTCGTATATTCCGGGTGCTGCGGATCTGACGACATCGCCAGTGATAGCTCTTATCAACCACCAGCTTGCTTCCGAGTCGATATGCGGCGCAATCTTTTCGTTCGAAGTTCAAAATACCGGCTCGCGTGCTGTAAGCGTTAACTTAGTGGATACACTACCTGCAGGATTCATTTATGCCGCAGGCACAGCCACAATTTCTTCAGACTATGTTCCTGCAAGAGGAGACTTGGTTGCTGAACCTTCAGGCGCAGGCACCGGCACCATCACATGGGATGCGACCAATATACCTTTAGTCTATCCAGGTGAAACGATAACCATCACGTTCGAAGCCCGTAATAACGTAGCAGCTGGCAATTGCTCGGCACCGATAAACGGTACTAATACCATAGCGATGACCTATAACAACAGCTGCGGAGATTCCTTTGGTCCCGTCAACAGCACTATTTCTGTCAACCTTAATCTGCCGAACTTCACAATTGACGTCCAACCTGATACACAGGTAGTTCCACCAGGTACTTCAGTATGTTGGAACATCACTCTTAGTAATGCTGCAGGCGGCGATATCGTTGATAGTGTGGATGTTGAGATAACTTTCGGTCCTGATTACAGCGCCGCAAGTATAATCGCGGGCAATGGTTCTGACGGAACTGTGCCTGTTATTGCCGGAAACACCGTCACCTATTCTAATATATCCGTCAACGAAAATTCGAACTGGACCGCAAACGTCTGCGGAACCGCCATCACCAATCCGGATGTCAGCCAACTCTGGGTAAGCGCTACAGCGACCGGAGAATGTTCATCAGGATGTTTCTTCGGCACCGCCTCGGATACCAGCTCATCAGCAGTCGGCCAGATCGTTAAAACTGTCGGACCTGCAACCGCTACCATCGGTGAAGAGGTTACTTATACGATAACAGTGGATTATGACGGAGGCAGCAGCAACTATCAGAATGTCGTCATCACGGATACACTGCCAGCGAATATAAGTTTTGTTTCACAGATAAGCTACACCGGTCCCAACGCTCCTGTCACTCCAACCTGCGCTGCTGGTGTCTGCACTTGGAATGTAGGCAACTTTACAAGCTCCGCAACAGGTGAACAATCCATCTTCGTCTTCACTGCAAGAGTGGATAATGTCGCAGCCAACCAAAACGGCAATACGCGAACGAATACTGCAAGAGCTACCTATGTTGTTAACGGCTTTAATTATGACGCATCAGATACTGTCGATTTTACAATTATCGAACCTGAACTTGTGCTTGCCAAAACAAGAACCAGTGCCGCCACAGGTGATGCCGGAAATACAGTGTCATATAGATTACAGACGAACCACCTTGGGAGCAGTACAGCGACCGCATATGACGTTGTCATCCAGGACACAGTTCCTTCCGATATGACATATGTCGCCGCAAGCCAGGCTTCCGCGCCCGCGGCAGACTCCTTCACCCAGGTCGGACAAGTTCTGACCTGGACATATAACAGCCTCCCGATCGGGACTACATCTGTAATTACATTTAACGTAACTGTAAACAATACGGTAGAGCCTGCACAGGTAATCACTAATCCGGCACAGACAACATGGACAAGCCTTGCTGCGGATTCCGACCCCAACGAACGTAACGGCAGCGGCGGTGTGAACGATTATATAAGCTCTTCCTCTGTAGACTTCACGATTATCAGCCCGACTCTGGATAAAATCCTGACCGGCGCGGCAACGCATACGATAGGAAGCACTGTGCCTTACCAGATAACAGTATTTATGATAGAGGGGAGAGTTGATAATTTCAGAGTCCGAGAGCTCATGCCTGACTTCCTTACGATTGATACGTCCTCAATCGTCATTAGCCCGGCATGGGCATATGTGCAAACTATAACCGGCCCTAATAACGGGACAGCTACATCTTTTATTACCTGGGATTTCGGAACAGTTAATAATGCCGCGCCCGGACAAAACCTTGTTATTACATTCAATCTGATTGTCGCCGACGTAGCGGCAAACGATGATGGGGAAACATTCACAAATAGAGGCCGAATACTGTATAACAACTATTACAATACCGCGATAACGACGACCGATAATGCCCAGGTAATTACAATCAGAGTCCCTGCCCTTGTAACAAATAAAACTATCACAGCCGTTAACGGCGGCGCTCCGACTGCGACTGTCAGCCCTGGAGATATAATTACTTATCAATATACAGTCAGGAATGTTGGAACAGGCGTCGCTAACAGCGTTAATATCACAGACACATTTCCGAATTCATTTTTAGCATTCGTTGCCGGCAGCGCAAGATTGAATGCCGCACCGATAGCGGATCCTACCGGCTTGCCGGGTCCAAATTTGAATTTCAATCTGTCTCAAACGATAAATGGTGGCGCAACTATTACACTAACATTCAACGCGCGTGTTTTGAGCACTGTCAGCGCCGGAACTGTAATTAATAATATAGCTTATGCAACTGGCTTAGACGCTATTAATAATCCGATACCGGCAAATAACACCGATCATGTGGCTGGAGACACCGATCTCGACGATCTGGATAACGAGAGCATTACCGCGGTTGTCCCAGGGCTTGTTGTTGATAAATCCGTCATTAGGATAAACGGTGGAGCCCCGGGCGCCTTCGTACAACCTGGCGACACAGTTACATACCAGGTGACAATCCAGAATGTCGGCGGGGCTAATGCCCTGACTGTTGACTTGACGGATGTCCTGCCGAGCGCTGACTTTACATATGTAAATAACAGCACAACGCTCGACGGCGGTCCAGCTGCAAACCCGGCAATTGCAGGTAATACGCTTACATGGGATATGAACCTTACTATTAACGGAGGCAACCCGACAGGTTCAACTAGAACCATAACCTTCGATGCACTTGTAGGCAGCGGCATTCATCAGGCAACTGTTTATACCAATACAGCATCTGCCGTCAATGGTGTTGACGGCAACAGTACTGCTATTCCAACAGCCTCGACTGACCCACAGGATAATGACCTTGACGATACCGATACCGCCGACCTAACCGGCGCCGAGCCGGCTCTCGTAACTGATAAAATTGTCTTTCAAGTGAACGGTGGCGCGCCATCCGGCACTCCACCTCTCGTCGCTGTCGGAGATGTAGTGACCTTCAGATATACGGTTACTAATGTCGGCACCGGAACGGCCTATAATCTTGATTTGACCGATATCCTTCCGAGCGGCTTTACATATCAGGCAGGCAGCACGAACGTCACATGGCCTTCGGGGTCGTATACAACAAACCCGACAATCGCAGGCGTCAATCTTTCATGGAACTCCTCAGCGCAGTTAGCCGGTTCGCAGGTTCTTACGCTTCAGTTCAACGCCACGGTCCAGAACAGCGCATTCATCCCGATTCCTCCGAGCGGACAGTTCGAAAACATCGCTTCCGCCACAGCGGATGACGGCGCGGGGACAGCGGTTCCCGCGGATAACAGCGCCGACGTCCCTGCGGACACCGACCTTGACGACACGGACAATGCCTTTATGCAGCCGGCCGATCCGGCCCTCATCGTGGATAAATCCGTCGTATCCGTCAACGGCGATCCGGCAAGAACATTCACGGAACCGGGCGACACGGTCAGATACCGTGTTACCATCCAGAACGTCGGCGGCGCACCTGCATTAAATGTCGATCTTCAGGATACTATAGACGCCGCAACGACATATATTGCAGCAACGACTAACTCCACGTGGAATGGCGCTTTCTCCGGCTCGCATACATCCAATCCGTCCATCGTGGGCAGCGTCCTTACGTGGGACAGCTCTGCGATACTCGGAGGCAACGGAACAGTCCTGTCTCCGGGCGCGACGGTTACATACGATTTTAGTGTTCATGTTACATCGTCTGTTACCCAGGGTGGAACGATACTCAATACCGGTTACGGCAGCGGCGTTGACGGCGCGGGAACACCGATTCCGGCGAACAACTCTGCGAGCGTCCCGGCTGATACAGACCTGGACGACACTGACAGCGTCACGCTTCCGACCTACAAACCGGGCCTCGTTACGGACAAGACCGTTGCGCTTATAAACGGCGCAGCTTCCACAGGATTTATCGAACCGGGCGATGTTATTACTTATCAATACACGATTCAGAACGTCGGCCAGGCAGTGGCATACAATGTTGACATCACGGACACCCTGCCCAGCGCAGACTTCACCTATGTTGTGGGAACCTCCACTCTCGACGCAGTTGCAATAGCTGATCCTGTGGTTGCAGGCAGCAACCTGACCTGGAACACGAACAGCACCATTGCGGGCGGGAACCCAACCGGCGCAACGATTACGCTCAGGTTCAACGTAACCGTCGGCAGTGGAATACATCAGGGAACGGTTTACACCAATACAAACTGGGCGGTTAACGGCACAGACGGAGACGGAGGGGCAATCGCCCTTGCTTCCGGCGATGCGCAGGATATCGACCTCGACGACAGCGATTCGGTTGATCTTACAGGCAGAGAACCTGCTCTTGTGACAGATAAGATTGTCTTTCAAGTGAACGGCGGCGCACCATCGGGTACACCTCCTTTCGTATCAGTCAGCGACGTTGTTACCTTCAGATATACGGTTACCAATGTCGGCACCGGAACGGCCTATAATCTTGATTTGACCGATATCCTTCCGAGCGGCTTTACATATCAGGCAGGCAGCACGAACGTCACATGGCCTTCGGGGTCGTATACAACAAACCCGACAATCG